>ERZ791909.1681-NODE-1681-length-14788-cov-4.653499_pt1 | contig 14788 bp, 9 predicted proteins | sample MGYA00510143_ERZ791909 | MGnify/ENA primary metagenome ERZ791909 (study PRJEB30046, sample SAMN00792093) | human gut metagenome | study: EMG produced TPA metagenomics assembly of the A metagenome-wide association study of gut microbiota in type 2... | reverse complement strand
TGATATTCAATACAATAAAAAGTCAAGTTGGGATAATATTTTGGTTTGGATAATTATCTGTCGCAGTTGTTGCATACCACGTGTCACGCCAGTAAGCCTGATAGCGAGAATCAATGGAAGAGTCATACAAGTCCGACATGAACTGGGTCGGTTTAAAACGGGCATAAGGACGTCCATATTCCACAGTACGAGTCATTCCCGGAATATTAGCATCATATTTCGGAACAAAATATAAATGTGTCTGGTTTCCATTTTCCCTTAACGATTCATCTTCCGAAAACTGTAAACTCCAGATAATTTCTTTATTCATATCATTATCCTGATTAAAGACCATATCTCTTGTTTCTTGCAATGTATATTGTGACTCATTAATAACGCTTGACGCTAATTGAGCAGCTTCTTCAAACTCGACTTTTCCGCTCCTTTCATCAGATAACAAAACATAAGAAAGAAAGAATTTAGCACCATACACATCAATACGTCCATAATCAGTTTGTTGTGCAGGCAAGTTCTCCACTGCATAACGCAGATCCGGATAAATGGCCTCATCCAGTATTTGTGCAACTGCAGTTCTATTCGCCTCCGTCTGTACGCCAACCGTCGGCTCAAGAGACAAGTGCACATCCCCAAACTGCATAATCAAGTGATAATACATATAAGCCCTCAAAAAGCGAGCTTCTGCTTCACGTAACTTTTTATCTGAATCGGACATATCAGAGACAGAGTTAATAAAATAGGTCACATTATTACAAGCATTAATACCGATATAGCATTCTTCCCACACTTTTGTGATCTGACCTGCCGTAAGAGAAATATTATAAGTATCAAAGTTCACATCTCCATCCACTCCCGCTTCAAAAAGATCTGTTCCTTGTTCAGTCAGCTGCAATAAATTAGTTGTAGATGCCGAAAACGATCGCAATCTTGCATAGCAAGCATTTACAAGCGTCTCAATACCTGTTTTAGTATTATAATATCCATCTGGTGGCAATACTGTCTTCGGTGCTTCTTCCAAAATATCGCAACTGAAGAATAAAGACAAAAACATAATCGATGTTAAGAATATCTTTTTCATTTCTATTTGTTTTTAGATTTTAAAAATTAAGATTAACACCTAATTGATAAGATGTTACAGAGGGATAAGATTTTTTATCTGTTCCTACTTGCGGATCCTGACCATCAAACGGTGTAAAGACAAAAGGATTATTGATATTGATATAGACTTTTGCATTTTCCATTCTAAATTTCTGGATAAAATCTTTAGGTAAAGTATAGCCTAATGAAATATTTGAAATACGGACAAAAGAGACATCTTTAACAAAATAATCACTATTAGAAAAATCAGTATAAGTTCCTTTTATTGCAGGAGCAGGATAATCATTCGACTGGTTGTCCGGTGTCCAATAATTCACACGAAACCCTCTATATCTCACAGGATCGTCACTACTCTGTTTATGCGCATCTGATAAAGCTCTAACACCTTGGCGAGTATACATACTCATATAAAAGTCAAAACCTTTATAAGAAACAGAAGTATTTAAACTTCCAATCCACTTCGGATCACGACTAATGATATATCGATCATCATTCAAATTGATATTTGGAGCTTCTCCTTCTTTGTTATAAATATCCTTGTATTTCGGATATCCGGGTTTAGCCCCATAAGCTGCCGCTTCTTCTGCCTCATTTTCTTGCCAAACACCGACAAAGTCCAATAAATAATAAGAACGAATAGAATGTCCAATAAAGTAATTAGAACCAACATCATCCTTTTTATCTCCATAGAGGTCCAAAATCTCATTCTTATTTTTTGCAAATGTAATTCCAACATTCCATCTCCATTCAGTATTCCTGATAATATCACCGTTTAAAGTCAGTTCGACACCTCTATTCCGCGTACTACCTATATTCTGATAAATCTCTGAAAAACCAGATGTGACAGGCAATTGTCTTTTTAATATCAAATCTTTTGTCGTTCTTTGATACCAATCAATCGTTCCGTTTAAACGAGAATTGAACATACTAAAATCTAAACCGACATTATACTCCTCTGTCTTCTCCCACTTCAAATCCGGATTCGGGATACCAGTAGGTATTGTTCCAATAGCCGCAGCTTCGTTCCAAGAATAATAGGTTTTAGACAATTTTCCTAATGTCTCATAAGGATCTACATTCGTATTACCGGTATTACCCCATGAAAAACGCAGTTTCAAATTATCCAAAAATTTCGATCTTGCTCCCTGTAAAAAAGATTCTTCTGAAAGTCTCCAAGCGACAGACATAGAAGGGAACCCAGCCCATTTATTTTTATCGGAAAGTCTTGAAGAACCGTCATAGCGATAAGTAAGAGTCAGCAGGTAACGATCTAACAATGTATAATTGAAACGCCCCATCAAAGACATAATCCCCCATTCCGACAAAGTTGTTTTCTTATCCAAAATCGTAGAGGCTGCCTCCAAATTATAATACAACCCATCATAATACATATCTGTGCCTTTCAGATAAACGGACTTTTCCTGGAACTGTTCCACATTAAATGCAGCCATTGCTCCTATTTTATGTATAGTATTGATCTCTTTATTATAAGATAAAATATTATCTATGATTGAAGACAAACGAGTACGACTATCAAAACTTGCCGCATGTGCTCCACCGCTTCTATCACGAGTATCGCTTCCCTGGTAAACACCTTTATTAGTGTTGCTATAATCCAACCCGACTGAGAATTTATAGGATAATCCATCCCATATATTCCAATCTAAAGCAGCTGAACCGATCACCCCATATTCATCTGCTGAATTTTGATTATTCTGAATTTCACACAATGGATTCGTAACCAAAGATTCATTTGGAGTTGGATATAATTTTAACTCCCCGTTTTCGTCTCTAGCAGGAGCTAATGGAGATAACTGATAAATATGATAAATACGATCCGGAAGAGCATCGTTTTTAGAATAAGACCCCAAAGCCGCCGTCGTAAATTTTAAACGATCCGAGAACTTAAATGTATTATTAAAATTCACATTAAACCGTTTATATCCGGCATTATCAACCAATGAACCCTGATCCAAATAGCCTAATGAAAGCATAGTCGCTGTTTTCTTGCTTGATGCACTGATCGTCACATTATGATTTGTGGAGAAAGCTGTACCGCCCCATACTTCATCGAACCAATCAGTAAAAGTTCTATTTTTCCATGAGTTCAATTCGATATCATCGAACATTGCCTCATCGGAATTATCCTGGCCGGCATTAGCTAATGCTATACGCTTAAAATCCACAAATTCATCAGCAGACATCAAATTCGGTTTTCCCGCAGCCTTGTCAAATCCAACCCAACCATTATAACTAGCCTTTATTGAACTTTCTCCTGCTTCTGCCCGTTTAGTCGTTACAATGATTACCCCATTGGATCCTCTTGCCCCATAAATAGCCGATGCTGAAGCATCCTTCAAAACATCAATAGATTGAACATCATTGGGGTTCAGATTCACACTCGAACTTTGCATCGGAATTCCATCCACCACCCACAATGGATCATTCGAACCCGTTATGGAACTAATGCCACGGATTTCAATGGTAGGATTTTTTCCCGGTTTCCACACACCTCCAATGTCAACTGGAATTTTTCCTTGCAAGGCTGCACCGATATTAGGACTATTCGCCTGCGTTATTTCTTCAGCGCGTATTTGCGTGATTGCCCCTGTTAAATCTTTCTTCTTCGCTGTTCCATAACCTATTACAACGACTTCATCCAACGCTTCCGTATCTTCTTTTAGCTGAACCTCTATGCTACTCTGGTTGCCAATAACCAGTTCACGCGAAGTAAATCCAATATAGCTGACCAAAAGTGTTCCTTTAGAATATACATCCAAAGAGAACCTACCATCAACATCCGTAATTGTCCCATTCGTCGTTCCCTTCTCCACAACATTTGCCCCGATAATCGGTTCGCCATTCTGGTCTCTAACAATACCAGTAACTTTTTTCTTAGCTTGGGATTTATCTTGACCGACAAATTTCAATTGTTCTGGCGAAGGATTTATCAGAATAAGGTTGTTCTCCGTGATTTCATAATCAATACCTTCACTATTAAACAGTTGCCTCAACACAGCCTCTACTGACTGTTCCTTCACTTTAACAGAAACCTTTTTATCCAGATTAATCTTTCCACTTTCATAAATAAATCGAAAATCGGATTGATTTTCGATCAAATAAAGGACTTCCTTTATTGATTGATTCTGTACATTCAATGATAACTTTGTGGTCTGCGAATATACAGATGCAGAAATCTGCAAAGAAAATGCAATCAAAAAAACGACTGTCAATTTCATAATAGATAATATCTTTTTAAGAGTTGAAGACTGGTCCAACTCTAACGTATTAAAAAAATTCATATATTTGTATATTGATTGTTAGTTAATTATTAGTGCTTCCAACACTAATTTCGCGATCAAACTCATAACGGGAGATGTTGCACCATTTCCCGTTTTTGTGTATTCATGGCATTCTACTTCATAGGCAATTCTATTTAGAGGTTATACTTATATGTTTTCCTTTTACATGATAGCTTATATTACTTAGGCGGGACAAAGCATCCATAACGTCTGTTACGGTCTCTTCCTGTATAACTCCGTTATAACGGATCTTTTCTCCCAATCCCGGTTCAAGCACAATTTCCACATCATACCATCTCTCCAGATATTTGCAAACAACCGAGAGAGACATATCTTCCATATATAATTTATTGTCCAACCAGCCATAAGAATGGGACAAAATACCTTCTACCTGTTTAATCTTATTTGTTCCTCTATCGAAAACAGCTATTTCGCCCGGCTTCATTCTCAATTTCTCGTTCCCTTTCTCCAGTTCGATACATCCCTCAACCAAAGAAGCTTGGATAACCGGATCATCTGCATACGCCTGCAAGTTGAAAGAAGTGCCCCAGACTTTTACGCTTAAACCTCCGGCCATTTTTATAACAAAAGGTTCCTTACTTTTGGACACATCAAAAAATCCTTCACCCTGGAAATTAACTTCCCGCATTTTCCTTGCCGGGTCATAAGAATAAACGACCTCAGAGCCAGAGTTCAGTTTAACCAAAGATCCGTCCGGCAAAATGATCTCCGAACGATTTCCATAATCAGCACTCATACTGACCTGCACCTCCGATCCTTTCTGAAAAGCTCCCATAAAAGATAAGGCCAGCACTACCAATAAAGATGCGGCAACCCCGGAAGCAGCATATAATATGTTTTTCCAAGATTTTCGAAGATATACTTTCTGTCGGTTTATCTTGTTAACCTCTTCCCATGCAAGATCAGGATCAAAAATCTCAGGCTCTGTATAACGGTAGGATTCTTCCCAAATCTTCTTATACAAATCAAATTCTTTTCTATGAGATTCATCTTCGGCTAACCACTCAGCCAATACCGGATCAAGACGTTTCTCATCTTCATCTTCCAGTAAATAGTCGACGATATAGTCTTTTATATGTTTATGTTCTCCCATGAATCTTGCTTTTATCATATGACACTACAAATAAAAAAAGGTCCTATTCCGGACCCGAAAAAAATTATATTCCTTTTAATTCCAAACATTTCTTCAGCTTCTGGAGAGATGTCCAAATCTGATTTTTAATCGTTTTTACCGAGATATCGAGTTTTTCCGAGATCTCTTTTTGCTTCAATCCTTTTATTCGGTGTAGCAACAGCACTTCTTTACAGCGATCAGGAAGGTGGTCGATACAGCCATAAAGGGCAATCCGAAATTCTTCAGACTCGACCCGGTTGTCTTCATACGATAGTTGATCCTGAGTTTCCGACAGGTTATTAAAATAGACTTTTGAACGGAGATGATTCAATGCCAAATGTTTAGCCATACGATAAAGATATCCGCTAACATGCTCTTTAATTTCAATTTTTCCCCGGTTTTTCCATATAGTTAAAAATAGCTCCTGTACAACATCTTCCGTATCACTTTTATTCATAAGCAAGCTGTAAACATATTGGCAAAGGCGACCATAATAACGCTCAAACAGTTTATTATAACTGATGTAATCATCTTTCCTGATCGCCTCTATCAATTTTTCATCTGTGGTATTAGACATACTCTTATTCGGTTTATCTCCTTAGTGCCCAAATATACAATAAATTTTGGATTGAAACCGGAAACATGAACTTTTTCAAAAATGAACACCAACCATACTTTAAAACAAATGCCGTATCAAGACTGAAAATTGACCCTGATACAGCATTTATTTTAAATTTTAGTAGACTCTACAATATCCTCTGATACAATTTCTTTTCCTGAGGCTGTATAGAAGTAAGATCCGCTATTTTCACCGGCTGACCAGCCGCTATACTATTACGCGCCGCAATGCCGACCAAACAAGCCAAAGCACCATCGCGAACACTTGCACACTGCTTATACGGATCTTCTACTCCAGGTAAGAAAATCTGATCTTTCAGCAATGCATCCCCTCCTCCATGACCAGATGTTCCGAATGGAATTTGGATATACTCACGTTTTCCAAAATTCTTAAATAAAACGAGTTCATCAAAGTTTGCATCAGAAGTTGGACGGGATTCCTGTATCCAAGCTTCCAAACGCCCTTTCGTTCCATTAAAGGCTATACGATAACCTTCGTATGGACTGTAGGTTGTTAAGGAATAAGCGACCTGCACACCATTTTTATAACGAATCGTTGCCGCCATCTTATCAAAGATATTAACATCGTTCTTAAATACACATCCATCACGAAGATAACCATCATATTTTTCGTTGGCTACATATAAATTCATCAAATTCTTCTTTTTCGTAATGTCAAAGAAGAATTTACATTTGGAAGTATAAGGACAGGTACGGCAATTCTCTGCCCGAAATGTTCCATTTTTACCATAATGATCCAAGCTACCTAATGCATATACACTTTCCGGATCACTGTCAATCCACCAATTCAGAAGATCAAAGTGATGGCTGGCTTTATGCACCCACAACGAACCGCTGCATTCCACCAGACGATGCCAACGGCGAAAATAATCGGCACCATGAGAGGTATCCAAGTACCAATGAAAATCAACAGAAGTAATATCGCCAATCTCACCGGCACGGAGTAACTCCCATATTTTCGCACGATGTGGAGAATAACGATAATTAAATGTCACACGACAATTCTTTCCTGTCCGTTTTTCTGCATCCAAAATTGCCTGAACCTTCTTTTCATCCGTTGTCATCGGCTTTTCTGTAATAATATCCGCGCCAAGCTCCATTCCACGGATAATAAATTGATGATGAGTGCTATCCATTGTCGTTACAATCAGCACATCAGGCTTAGTTTCCTTCATCATCTTTTCAAAATCCGTATAAGTAGGACAGGAAGCCCCGATAATCTTCTTACCGGTTTCCACACGACCTTCATTCTTATCGCAAAGGCCTACAAACTCGATGTAGTCAGGATAACTTTTCATTAAATCATATCCCCACATGGAAGTTCCTCTTCCGCCAGTACCAACAATAGCAAGGCGAAGTTTTTTCCCTACAACTTTCGAAGCTTCAGCTGTTTCTGCCGCTACTCCCGATAATGGATTCAATAAGGCTGCCCCAGTTATAGCACCTGTCGCAGCTAAAAAATGTCGTCGTGATATTTTATTCATAATCATCATATTAATAGAATTATTTATAGCCTTTATTTTGAACGAACACATCCAAGTTCGTCACTTCATACAACGCATCTTGAGGAAGAGGACGATAGATATGATAATCCTTGATCAATGTAATATCCGGATTATGTTCTTTCACCCATTCCACCATTTTGCCAGAACGTTTCAACATATACCAACGGTTCAATTCGCATCCCAGTTCACGTGCACCTTCTTCTAGGATAAAATCCATATCCATATCAGCAGCAGTTACCTTCAGTTCGCTTTCATGTCCATCAACTAAAGCTCTTTTTCTCAGTTGGGTAATCACTTCTGCCGCTTTTTCCGGTTGGTTAGTTCTTACATACGCTTCAGCCAAAGTTATATAGACTTCACCAAGGCGCATCAGAATCAAGTCTTTAAAACCTTCTTCCCGTTTAGCAGCATCACGGCTCGGATCTAAATATTTAGTCATAGTATGAAAACAAGATCGACCATTGATAGTCGGAATTCCAGTGTTAATATCATAAATATCCGAAATATTATCAACGACAATACCTCGATCTTCATAGCTCTTTATATACTCATCTGAAACCACATCCAATGTACGAATCAGTAAAGTGTCAGAATAATCAGGATCATTGTTCCAGTTATCTGGAATTCGACACCAAACCGATTGGAAAGTCTGATCCCGACGTTTGTCAAACTTACTGAAAAGGCGGATATAATATAAGGTAGGCATCGTTGCACGGTATTCACGCCCATATACACGAGAATGACTCCACAATCCATCAATATTAACATTAGGATTTTTAGCAGATTTATTATACCAACCCACAAAATTCCGATGCATAACATTAGCATCCATTTCTGCACGACTCACATTCATTCCGTTATAAATCAAATCACTTGTGTATTGAATAGACCAAATTACCTCATCATTAATTTGATTATTTACATCAAAAATAGAAGCATAATCATCCAACAATTTATAATTATAATCATTAATGATTGAATTACACAACGAAATAGTTTCTTCATAACACTTTTGTTTCGTATAACCAGTGTTGGAGAGTATCGTATCATCATAAGCTGACAATGCCATCAACACCCTCATTTTAATAGATTTACATATACCAATATTCATACGTCCCCATTGTGTATTTTGCGGCAGATCCAAATATTGGAAGGCTATATCCAAATCATCCAATATCCGTTTGTAGAAAACAGCAATACCCGGCTGATAGCCATCTGTCACAACAGAATAAGATGGAGTATCTACATAATGGGAGGCAGGACCATATGTTTCAACTATCAGAAACAAATAAAATGCACGCAAAGCATGGACCTCCGAAGTTAGTTTATTTTTCTTTTCTTCCGATGAAACAGAAGCTTGCTCAATATATTCTATTCCTTGATTTGCTACATTTAACCCTTTATACAAATATTTCCAATATTGCGAATTATAAACATTTGAAATCATAAGGGGATCGTTATAAAACATAATCTCTCCATAATTTGTTCCAAGACCATTCGTTGCATAAGTAGTCAAATCTGTACCACAATCTCCAACCTTATATAAACGCTCCGTTAAATAACGATTTCGATGATAGATACTTAAAATAAGCGACTCAACCCCCTCTTCTGTTTTCGCATACGTATCGCTAATTAGTCCTTTCGGTTCTTCTTCTAAAAAATCACAAGAAAAAGAACTTGCAGACAAGGCAAATAATAAAAAAATTGCTATCTTTTTCATAATATACGACTTATTAAAATGTTACATTAACTCCGAAATTATAACTACTAGGAACTGTAAAATTAATATTAGGTTGCTCTGGTATAATATCAAACTCTGCAGCCCTATACAAATAACCGATATTTCTCATTTGTACATAAAAACGTAATTTTTTGAAAGGAACTTTTTCCGATAACAGGCTTTCAAAACTATATCCCAATGTCACATCCTGAATTTTAATATGATCTCCTTTCTGATAGCCATTACAAGAACGATAAGTATCGTAAGTACTTACCTGATCCGCACGCGGAAAACTATTTGACGGATTATCTGGAGTCCAATAATCTATGGAAGGCAACCAACGCTGTCCATCCATAGTAATGTCATCATAAGGAGATGGTTTCACCAAATATCCCCATCTTGAGTTCAAGTTGAATGAGAAATCAAAGTTTTTATATTGGATATTTGCACCAAGAGAAGCCATCCATTTCGGGCGAACCTGTCCCAATATGACTCGGTCATCTGCGGCACTGATTGAGCCATCACCATTTTGATCTTTAATCTTGATGTCACCGACTTTAGCATTATATTGGGCAGCAGCCTCTTCTTCTCCTAACTGCCAAACACCTATTTTTTCATAATCATAGAACACACCCAACGGTTCTCCGATAAACCATTTATTATTAGGTAAATCTTCCCCACTGATCAAAGCCGTAATCTTTTCCCAGTTTCTGGATGCATTCAGTGAAATATCAACATTCAAGTCTTTTGTCCTTACCGGATTATAATTCAAGTTAAACTCAACTCCTGAAGTTTCCGTCTCCCCTATATTTTGCCAAATATCATTGAAACCGGTAAACGACGGAATCGTTCTCTTCATTAACAAATCACTCGTCTTTGTATTATAATACTCGACATAACCATTCAATTTATTATTGAACAGCCCGAAATCAACCCCAGCATTTATAGTTTTAGATATTTCCCATCCAAGATCAAGATTCACGATCGAAGTAGGACTATATACGTAAAACTTATTAGAAGATTCTTCTCCAAACAAATAAGCTGACTGCGACAAAGTTGCCAAAGTCTGATATGGGGAGATAGCCGTATTGCCTACCGTACCATAGGATACACGAAATTTTAAGCTATTAATCCAATTTACACCTTGCATAAAATATTCATCTTTCATACTCCAGCTAACACCTCCGGAAGGGAAAATCGCCCATTGATTACCTTTTGCTAGACGGGAAGAACCGTCTGTACGAAAAGCAATATTGAAATAATATCTATTTTTGTAATTATAACGCAAACGCCCTAATACAGAAGCCAAAGCCCAATTTTGGAAACTACTTCCAATCTTAATATTTTCTATATTGGAACCTAAGTTATGATAAGAAGTATATTCAACCGACTGATTGTCTCCGGATAACGTTCCGCTATCATATCGACGACTTTGCATTTCACCAACCAAGTCGACAACCAAGTTATGGTCTCCGAAACTATTTTCATACGTAATAATATGGTTCAATGTCCATTGATCATAATTGTTATAGTCTTTCCCTGAATTTGTTTTCACCCCTTTATTTCGATATGCATTCTTACCATAAAAATATCCGCGTTTATAGTCCGAAAATATATAACCAAAGTTCGTGTGCATACTCAACCATTTATTGATTTTAATATGAGAAGTCAAATTCAGATTCAATAGATTGTTTTGAGTATCATCCACAAATTGACCAGGTATATCATCCGCCAACGGATTATAACCAGATGTATTCAATGGATTCGGGAAATAATTCAAATCACCATTTTCTAAATAGGGATTAGACAACGGAGTCATATAAAGGATTTCCGTATTAAGTTTCTGGAAACCTGAAACATTATTTCTTTTCAAACGGACCGTTGTTCCCAATGTCCAAAAGTTTGCTAAATCATAGTCAGCAGCCAAAGTCAAGTTATAATTTTCTGAATCATTAGTTTTATAATAACCTTGTTCGTTGTCATATTTAAAGGACAATAATAAGCGAGTCTTTTCTCCGCTATTACTAATACTCAAATGATAACTTTGTGTCAAAGCATTACGATATAGTAAATCCTGCCAGTCAGTATAATTACCACTTTTGATGATATCTAATTCAGATTGGGTGAAAACATCCTCATCTGTAAAAGGATTGTCCCATCCATGCGCATATCGATATCCGTCACGACGGAACTGAACATATTCCTCTCCCGACTGTAACTTCATCATATGAGGAACATTCATCCCAACATAAGAATTAAAATTAATCTCACGGTTCACCCCTTTTTTCCCTCTTTTAGTCGTTACCAAAATAACACCATTTGCACCCATAGAGCCATAGATAGCAGAGCTTGCAGCATCTTTTAATACCTCAATTGATTCAATATCGTAAGTATTTACACTTCCTAAGCTTCCAGGAATACCATCTACTATAATCAGCGGATTGTTTCCTGCATTCAAAGATCTTGCACCACGGATATAAATCTTTTGATCATCCCCTGCATATCGTGCAGACTGAATATCCAGACCAGCAACTTTTCCCTGCAAGGCATCCTGAACATTACTTGTTGAAGCAGCACTAATCGTCGATCCTTTGACAGTAGACATAGCACTTACAATATCCCTTTTCCTGGATGTACCGTAACCGATCACAACAATTTCATCCAAATTCTCCGTATTCTCTGCCAAAGAAATATTCAATACATTTTTCCCGTCCACCTTTATCTCTTTGGTATCATAACCAATGTAGGAAACCAGTAAAACAGCCGAAGGAGAAATATCCAAACTATATTGACCATTCAAATCGGTAACAGTCCCATTCGTCGTCCCCCTCTCCACAACATTCGCACCGATGATCGGTTCGCCTTTTTCATCTTTGACAACGCCTGTGACTTTTTTTGTTTCGGAAGATGCCGGGGCTTTTCTGGAAATGATTACATGACCGTTGCTGAATGTGACGGAACAGTTCGTGCCTTCCAGTAATTGTTCCAGGACGTTCTTGACGTTGTTGCCGGCAGGCACTTTTTTGATCACGCGTGAGTCGTTGACGTCTTGCGTGTTGTAGTCTACGAATAGTTTCGTTTGTTGCTCGATTTGTTTGAAAGCTGCTTTTAAGGTTAAATTGTTTCCAGACAAACGAACCTGTTGATTTTGAGCAAATACGAACGAGCTACCAAGAGACAGAGCTCCAATTATACATAGACGGGAAAGCGTTTTTCCCGCATTTATAGGTATTAGATTAGTTAATTTCATATATTTGTATGTTTGAAAATTGAATATTAATTATTTTCAACGTTTTACGTTGAGCCCTAAAAAGTCACAATTCGGTTTCAAACGCCGGAAAGAGGGATTTTCGCACTTTCGTTCTTTCCGGTTTTCTTTTGTTCATCCTGTTTCTCTCCTCTATCTTTAATTTATAAATACAACATTTTCCTTTATCTTAAAATGAATGCCGATCAACTGCTGCAAAACAGTCAGCACATCCTCCAGGGTTTCATGCGGGGCGAACTTGACATTGTAATACTCGTCCGCATATTTTTGGGAATTATAATGGATCGTCACGTTAAACTTCCGTTCCAACGAAGCCATCAGATGACTGAAAGAGACATTCTCGTAAATCAGGTAACCACTACGCTCCATCTTATAGAGTAAAGCATCGACCGGCCGGACCATTACCGTATGCGCCGTATGCGAATAAACCAGACGTTCGTTCGGCTTCAGGATAGCAGGTTGGTGTTCATCCGCTTTCACATCCACTTTGACGCTCCCCTCTTCCAGGATCGTGCTCGTACAGGAATCGCTTGGATAAGAAGTAACCGTAAATACCGTACCCAAAGCCTGTACATCCAGATAGGTCGTCTTCACGATAAAAGGCTTTTCCTTGTTTTTCCGGACCGTGAAAGAGGCCTCGCCTGTCAGGTAAACCGTACGCGTTTCCGTATCCGTAAAATCTTTCGGATAAACGAGCAACGAACCGGCATCTACCCATACCTGCGAACCGTCCGGCAAAAGAACCTGCCGGCTCTCGCCATAAGGGACGAACAACTCCGCCATCTCTACATGCCGGGCGGGTTTCAGTCGGTCCGTAACGAAAAAAGTCGCCGCCCCTGTCAATAGCATCAATGCGATTACCGCCGCATATTTGATCCACCCGCGATACATCGGGACGGAATTCCGGCGAACCGGTTCAACCTGTAAATGCTTCTGTAAAGCATCCCAGTCTTCGCGGGTTTCGGCAGTCGCCTCTGCCGGCGAATGTTCCCAAAAGGTTTGCAATATATCCGTCTTTTCGAAAGTCCCGTCCTCCGCCCGCAGCCAGCGTCCAAACAGGACACGCCCCGAACGGGAAAAATGCTTTCCGAAATAAAGTTGTATGATTCGTTTTATATTGTTGTCGTTTTCCATAAAATCCCGTGCTTTATAATGGAGTCGGCTTACTATGGAAATACACACAACCTTATATGCACTTTTTTTCAGTATTTTGTAGAATCATCAGCATACACTTGATTTACAGATCATTATTTTTTGACATAAAACAAACAGATAGGCAATCTTATTTAGTATTGCAGATTTCGGGGAGCGAAACACACGATAACGGACATCACGGCGAAGCGGCAAAAGAAACAAATCGGCATGATTAACCTCGACGACCAGATATTTATTATTAATGACCGCCATTCCGGTAATATCTGTATAGCGCATTATGCTTCCATTTACAAGCAACCGATCTTTTGCATAATCGACTTTCAGTTGTTTCATATCGTCCAGAAAATAGGTCCCATACACATCCAAAACTTCCCGATATTGCTGTAATGTCATTTTAGTCACTTTCATACTATGAAAATAAATTGATGAGAGATTTAGAAAAGGGAAGTCGTTTAGGAGTGGTTTTATAAGAAAAGTATCGCTTGCACACTTGATGTATATATACAGGAAGGGCGCAGGAACTGAACTTTACGAAAAGATAGGCCTGCAACAGCCCTTCACATTATAAAGTCAGCCCCGCGCCCCCTTTACTTATATAGATACAAATCTGCATATTTTAAATATACAGATATAACCATTTTATATGTAAAGGGTTTGCAGAACCTTCTTTATACATTCAATATGAAAATAAGTGTTGCAGTTTATCTCTTCGAATATATAAATCATTTTCCTACAATCAAGAGTTGCCCGCTTGGCATTCTCTTTTTCCCAATGACAAAAATAGCAAATAATAATCAAAAAGCAATATTGTTCCGGTTATATCTGCTAATTATTGAATGTGAGGATAAAAGAAAGTCATCTTTTGACATATTTGAACCATAAATGATGATTTATCGATGTGATGGAATGAGATCGTTGTCCGAAATGATTGTCGTTCTGTAGGGGCAGGTTCTAAACCTGCCCGATATC
>ERZ791909.1646-NODE-1646-length-14986-cov-14.291139_pt1 | contig 14986 bp, 10 predicted proteins | sample MGYA00510143_ERZ791909 | MGnify/ENA primary metagenome ERZ791909 (study PRJEB30046, sample SAMN00792093) | human gut metagenome | study: EMG produced TPA metagenomics assembly of the A metagenome-wide association study of gut microbiota in type 2... | reverse complement strand
GGTCGCGGCGGGAAGCCTTCGGGATGCCCGCGCCGGTGCGGCCGAGGTAGTCGATCTCTTCCTTGGAAAGGCCCGCCTTCAGGCGTCCGCCGATGATGGCGATGGTCGCGGGCACGGCGCCCGCGTCGCGAATGATCTGCTCGACCTTGAGCGCGGTCTCCACGTTCTGGGGATAGGGCATGCCGTGGGAAATGATGGTGGATTCGAGCGCCACGACGGGCTTACCGGCGGCAAGGGCCTCGGCAACCTCGGGGGCGATATCCAGATACTTGTTCATCGTTAAAAATCCTCCTGTAAAGTAATAGGTGAAAGTTTCACGTTTACCTTTTGAGGTAAGGTTGTATGATAACATACAACTTGTCAAAAGTCAATACAAAGCGGGGCTTGAATTTGCACGGGAAGTGGCATATAATACCTCTATTATCCCGTGAAAACCCACAAAAGGAAGGAAAATTATTATGGAACGAGTGAGAATTGCCGCGCTCTTCGCCGACAAAGAGCAGTACGGCGGCGCAAGCGTCACCGTATGCGGCTGGGCGAAGACCATCCGCGATATGAAGACCTTCGGATTCATCGAGCTGAACGACGGCTCGTGCTTCCGCAATTTGCAGGTCGTGATGGATGCGAATTCTCTTTCTAATTATAAGGAGATCGCCGCGCAGAACGTGGGCGCCGCGCTCATCGTGCGCGGCACCGTCGTGCTGACGCCCGAGGCCAAGCAGCCGCTCGAGGTCAAGGCAACAGAGATCGAGGTCGAGGGCGTGTCCAGCCCCGACTATCCCCTGCAGAAAAAGCGCCACAGCGTCGAATATCTGCGCACCATTCAGCATCTGCGCCCGCGCACGAACCTCTTCTCCGCGGCTTTCCGTGTGAGAAGCGCGGCGGCCTACGCCGTGCACGAGTTCTTCCAGAGCCGCGGCTTCGTCTACGTCAACACCCCCATCATCACCGGCTCTGACTGCGAGGGCGCGGGCGAGATGTTCCAGGTCACGACGCTCGACCTTGAGAACCCGCCGAGAACGCCCGACGGCAAGGTCGATTACAGCAAGGACTTTTTCGGCAAGAAGACGAGCCTGACCGTCTCCGGCCAGCTCAACGCCGAAAACTTCGCTATGGCGTTCGGCGACGTTTACACCTTCGGCCCCACGTTCCGCGCCGAGAATTCCAACACCGCGCGCCACGCCGCCGAGTTCTGGATGATCGAGCCGGAGATGGCGTTCTGCGACCTCGACGGCGACCTTGAGGTCATGGAGGGAATGGTCAAGCATATCATTCGCCGCGTGATGGAGCGCTGCCCGGATGATCTCGCGTTTTTCAACAGCTTTGTCGACAAGGGTCTGCTGGAGCGTCTCCAGCACGTCGAGAGTTCCGACTTTGGCCGCGTGACGTATACCGAGGCCGTCAAGCTCTTAAAGGAGAGCGGCCAGAAGTTCGACTACCCCGTCGAGTGGGGCATCGACCTTCAAACCGAGCACGAGCGTTACCTGACCGAGCAGATCTTCAAGCGCCCCGTGTTCGTCACGGACTATCCGCAGGAGATCAAGGCGTTCTATATGCGCCTCAACGACGACGGCAAGACCGTCGCCGCGGCGGACTGCCTCGTTCCGGGCATCGGCGAGATCATCGGCGGCAGCCAGCGCGAGGAGCGCATCGAGCTGCTCGAAAAGCGCATCCGCGAGCTCGGCATGAATCCCGAGGACTACTGGTGGTACTGCGACCTGCGCCGCTACGGCTCCTGCCGTCACGCGGGCTTCGGCCTTGGCTTCGAGCGCATGGTGATGTATTTAACGGGCATCGGCAACATCCGCGACGTGGAGCTGCATCCGAGAACGGTGGGCAACGCAGACTTCTAATTCTTCAAAAAACAAGGGACACGGAAACCGTGTCCCTTGTTTTTTGAGAATTACACTCCGCTTCGTGCCTTGCCGCCCAAAGGGCGGCTTCGACACGCGCGGAGCGAGAAGAGTTTTTTGGCACGCGCATGTCGCGCCAAAAAACGATTCGAAATCATTTCGCGTCTGCGGATGCGAAAAGCTGTGACGCTTTCATTATTTGTGGTAAATAGTTACAAATGGGAACAAAAGCGCCAAAGGTGTAGTCAAAAGAAGTGAAGTCTGCTATAATGACCGCGCAGTTTTGAGAGAGGAGATTTTGACATGAAACACTTTTTTGCACTGCTGCTCAGCGCGCTGATGGTGCTGTCGCTGCTGACTGCCTGCGGCGACAAGGTGACGCCGTCCGACGGCGACGATCAGACCGTCACGGACGAGAATGGCAGCGACACCGACAACAATACTGACGATACAACTGATCCCTACGACGCCGTGCGCAGCTACTGGTCCGAGGACCAGCTCACGCAGGCCTGGGGGCCGGATCAGGTGGTGGAGCACCTCTTTTTCCACCCGATCATCGCCTACCCGCAGTGGGCCTTCCATGACTGCAATGCCAGTCAGGACCAGCGCTACGGCCTCGACGACTGGATGGTGACGGTCGACGAATACAACAAAATTTTGCAGTCCGTGTACGACAAGGGCTACATCTTAGTCGCGATGGAAGACGTCTGGAGCGAGGTGACGGACGAGTCCGGCACGCACATGGTGCGAAACACCCTGATGCTGCCAGAGGGCAAAAAGCCGCTCATCATCAGCTTTGACGACGTGAACTACTACCCCTACATGCTCGACGAGGGCTTCACGAGCAAGCTCGTCGTCGGCGAGGACGGCGAGATCTGGGCGCAGTGCACCGATCCGTACACAAATGAGACCTTTTTGACCAAGGAACTCGACGCAACGCCCATTCTCGACCAGTTTGTCTACGAGCACCCCGACTTTTCGCTGAACGGCGCGAAGGCCATCTTCTCGCTGACGGGCTATCAGGGTATTTTAGGTTACCGCACGCAGGATGACCGCGACATCGCGGCAGATTCGCCCGACCGCCCCGCGTTCGATGCCTACCGCGCGAGCGAGATCGAGGCCGTCAAGCCCGTCATAGCGCGTTTGAAGGAGACCGGTTGGACGTTCGGCAGCCACACCTGGGGCCACATCCGCCTCGACACCAAATCGCTCCAGACCGTCATCAACGACACCGAGCGCTGGGCGGACGAGGTCGGCTCGCTCGTCGGCCCCACGCAGATTTTGTTCTATCCGCACGGCGGCCGTCCCGACGGTGATGACTGGCACCAGACCGGTGAGCGCTTCAAGTACCTGCAAAGCCAGGGCTTCCGCATCTTCGCGAGCGTCGGCACGAGTTCGTTCAGCTATGTGAAGCCCGACATTTCCGCCGTCATCTGCGACCGTCTGCATCCGGACGGCACCACGCTGCGCCACTCGCGCAGCCGCTATCTGCAATTCTATAACGCCGAGGACATCATGGATACGCAAGTGCGTCCCGATCTTGGCGTAGACTGGTGAGGAGGCGTTTTTATGGCAACGTTAGAAGAACTCAAGGCGAAGGCCGTCGCCATGCTGGACATGGCGTATGTGCCGTATTCCCACTTTCCCGTGGGCGCGGCACTCGAATGTGAGGACGGCGCGGTCTTCACCGGCTGCAACATCGAAAATTCGAGCTACGGCCTGACGAACTGCGCCGAGCGCACCGCGGCGTTCAAAGCCGTGAGCGAGGGGCACCGGCGCTTCAAGCGCATCGTCATCGCTGGGCGCAGCGACGACTACTGCTACCCCTGCGGTGCGTGCCGTCAGGTGCTCTACGAGTTCGGCCCCGAGATGGAGGTCATCTGCCTCAACAAAAAGGGCGAGGAGAAGCGCCTGTCGATCCGCGAACTCCTGCCCTATGGCTTCGACCAGACGTGGCTTGCGATCGACGAGAAATAACGAAAAAAGAGAGCGGCGCCGCCGCTCTCTTTTTTTGCTCGTTTCAGTTGCCGCCGGGGGAGGCTTCGATCGTCAGCGTGCCGCTGACCGTCGAAATTTCCAGCTCGCTCATCTCACCGCCCTCGAGCGCGGGCACGGAGTAGTGCGTTTCGCGGTCGCCGCAGGCGATGAGCGTGCCCTCGCGCTCGGTGAGCGCGGAGCGGAACGCGCCGCTTTTCGTTTCATAGTCGAGAGTAAAGCCGTCCTGCGCGGGAAGGGTCAGATAGATGCTGCCGCTCTCCGTTTCGGCATCAAGGCGCAGCGCACGCTCGGTAGCCAAAATCAGGTTGCCGCTGACGCTTTCGAAGTCCAGCGCGCCGAGCGCGCCGGCGATATCCACCTTGCCGCTTGCGGTTTCGATCTCGGCATTTTCCACTTCGCCTGCAAGCTCGATCGCGCCGGAGAGCGTCGAAATATCGACCCTTGCCCACGTGCCGTCCACCACGCCCACGCTGCCGCTCACCGTCTCGATCTCGACCGCGGGGCAGCTTGCGCACATCACGCGCGCGTCGCCGCCGACGGTCGAAAGGTCGATCTTCTGCGCATCGGCGCTCACATAGGCGTAGGCGTCCGTCGTTTCGACCTCGATCTCCTCAAAGTGACCGGCGCTGACCAGTTCCCTCGGAAGTCCCACGTCGAGATACTTTTCCCCATCGTAGCTGCCGCGGTAAGCGTCGCCGAGGAAGTGGATGCGCAGCGTGTCGCCGTCGATCGTGCAGACCATCTTCTCGCTCTCGGCGAGCGGCGCGGTGGATTCCTCCTTCACGCTGATCTGCGCGCTCTGCTCGGCGGTATAGATGTTCACGCTGCCGCTGCGCCACGAGATGTCGATCTTGCGGATGTCCTCGCTCTCGCCGATGCTGAGCACCGCGCCCGGGTGGAGCTCTTCGCTCCCCTCCGCCTGCGTGCAGAAGGTGTAGGTCGCACTGCTGCCGTCCCAGAGCGCGTCGACGGCGAAAATGCCGCCGCTTTGCGGCAGTTCTGCGCGGAATGTGCCGTTATCCTGCCGCTGGGCGGTCACGGTCTCGGACGGCATGCCGGTGCTGCCCCAGGCGTCGGACGGCCAGCAGCGGAGACTGACGGAATCGGGCGAATTATCGCCGAAATCGAGCGTTACGGTGTAGAAATAGGCGGCCGACACTGTAAAGGGCATTCCCAGTACAGGCGTGATGTCACGGGAGGTTTCGTCCAGCGGGTGCGCGCCGCAGGCAATGTCGGTCATACTCTGTAGGCCCTGGGTGTAGGTCCAGTCGTAGCTGCTGCTTTTGAGGGTGACGCTGCAAGCGTTTGCGCTTGTCACCGTCAGTGTCGGCGGGGTTTGGCGCGCGGCCTCGTCTGCGCTTTTTTCGCCGCAGGCGGTCAGGGAGAGCAGGAGCGCGAGCGGGAGCAGAAGGGAAAGGAGCTTCTTCATCGTTCGTTCCTCATTTCTTTCGGATACTTCTATAGACGTATGATAGCCGAAAAAGTTCCCGCGCACAACGGCGATCGTTGCACAAAACGCGGCAATTTGTGGTATCGTGAATTCTAATACCGGAGGCGGTACAGCTTTTTGCCGCGTTGTGTGCAACGTTTCTTCATGATACGGCGTATCATGAAAAGGCAAATCATGCATCAGTGTTCCCGCGTTTGCAGGGGGGTGTGGGCTGCCTTTTCCAACATTATATTTTGGGGGAAAGCGCATGAACAAGACGACAAATTTCGACCTGCCGCAGTGGGTCAAGGAGGACCCGATCAAAATGCAGGACTTCAATGCCGCGTTTGCGAGCATCGACGCGGCGCTCAAGGCTGAGGGCGACGCGCGCAGCGAGGCCGACAGCACGGCGGCGGAGCGCATCACGGCATTGGCGCAGACGATCGCAAACGGTAAAATCTGCCGCATCAAATACGGCTCGTATACCGGCAACGGCAAGTACGGCGCGGCGAACGCGGTCAGCATCGAGTGCGGGTTCTACCCGCTGCTGGTGATGGTGAACAGCTCGAGCAGCAACCACTACTGGGCGGTGCGCGGGTTCGACAAGTTCTACTACAACAACAACCGCGAAAACGAAATGACGTGGGGCGATACCGGCGTGAGCTGGTACTACCCGCAGGACGACCAGTATTATTCCCCGTCGGGCAACCAGATGAACGCAATCGACACGACCTATTACTATCTGGTGCTGGGCTACAGCAACGACGGAGAGCAGGGAAACTGAATCAAGGCAAAAAACAGCCCCGAGGCGAAAGCCTCGGGGCTGAAACTCTACTTTAGGGGGAAAGATCCCTCAGAAGAGAAGTTTTTAGTTAGCGAACGACATGATCGAAGAGTAGGAACCGGCGGTGACCTTATAGGTACCAGCGCCGATCACGCTGCCCAGCTCAATGGTGACAGAGTTAGCACCATCGTAGGCAACCGTACCAGAGAAAGTGCCGACGGCGACATAGCCGTTGTCACGGAGCTGCTCGAGAGTGACGCTGTAAACATCCCCCTGCTTAGCATCGTTGTTAGCGTTCAGAGACACCGTAGCGCTCTTGTTGGCGTTGAGGGCAACGCCGATAACAGTAGCGGCGTTGGGAACATCGACGCCACTCTTGACCTTGTCGTAGGCGTAAGCCTGCAGTGCCAGAGCGTTGAGCTGACCGTTGTTCTGGATAGAAACAAAGTAGTAGTTCTGGTCGGCAGGATTGCCCATCGTGCCAACAACCTTGGTCAGGTCGGTGACCACGCTGTAATACTTGTTAGCGCTATAGTCGTGATAGAGAGAATCAGCGAAGGTGTCACGATCAGAATAGTTATTCGCCACAGTGCCAGCAGCACCCTCAACGATGTTGATCGTGATGTCGCTATAGGTGTTATAGGCGGAGGAAAGCGGGTAGTTTGCATAACCCTTCAGCTGCTCACCGTCGGTGACGATGTGACCGCTCTTGACAACGCCATCCTCAAGAGTGACAACATAGAGCGTGTTGTTCACAGGATAGCCAGTCTGACCACTGATCTTCAGGGTGTTCTGCAGAGCGTCAAAGTTAGCGAACTTGACTTCGCCGGCAACGCCGTCAACATAGCCCTTGACGACCCACGTACCGTCGGCGAGGGTGTAAGCGCCCTGCTGACCGTCGAAGTAGAACAGGCTGGTGACCTTGGAGGTCGTGGTGGGAGCGATAACGTAGACGTAATCGGCAACGTTGTCGCCGTTCAAATCAACATAGTCAACTTCGCCCTTGGCATAGTTGTCGATGTTGGTGAAGCCGGTGATGGACTTAAAGGTATAGGGGTTAGCAGTGGTGTCAGCACCAGAACGAACCAGGAACACAGTATTGGAGTTGACAACGAGAGTACCAGTCGCGCCGCCATAGACCTGAGTGTTCTTGCTCACGGCAACATCGGCGAGATTGTAGAGCTTGGCGGCAGTACCGGTGGCAACTTCAACAGCGTCAAGAGTGCCGTTGGACTTGGTAGTGAACTGGAACAGGTGACCGTTCAGGATGCCATTGGTATCAGCAACCTTGTTGGTGTTGATGTAGGTGTCAACGTAGAAATACTTGTTCTGGTCGTCGGCCTTCATGACCAGTGCGTTGATACCAGTGCTGTGGGTAACATCACCGGACTTAACAGTCTTGGTAGCGGGGGTGGCGGGGGTGGTGTGGACATAGGTCATCTTGCTGATGTCAACCTGAGCGGTGGTGCCGTCCATGTAGGTGACGTTGGCCTTTGCCACGCCGGAACCGTCAGTGGCGTTGCCAGCCCACCAGATGGAGTTGATCACACCGTAGCTGGTAGCAGCAGCGATCTCAACCGCACCGATCAGGTTGTTGTAGGAATCGAAGTACCAAGTGTACTTGGCGTCCTTCTGAGCGGCCTGGTCGAGGTAGAACTTGGCAGCATCATCATAGACAGTACCCTCGACGTTGTGCTGCTGGGCGTTCCAGTAGATGACGCTCTGAGCGCCGTCAACAGAAGTGGCCTTGGAAACGATCTCGGCATACTGCTTGGTGTTGTTGAACACCTTGCCGCTGACAGTGGCGGAGTTGGTGGCATCGGTGAAAGCGTTGACGAGGACATACTCATCCTTGGCGTAGCCATAGTTGTTGTCGTAGTCCTTGAGCGTCAGAGCAGTGGTCTTGGGAGCGGTCTTAGAATCATAGACCTCGAGGGTGATGGTGGCAGGAGTCTTGACGTGACCCTGAGCATCATAGGTGATGTCAGCAACGTAGGTGACCTTGGCAAGGAAGGTGTCGATCATGACGATGGTATCGTCATAGATTTCGAACAGACGGCCCTGAGCACCCATCTTGGTCTTGGTGTCGGTCAGGTTGACGGTGTACTTGGTGCTGGCGGGCTGACCGTTGACAATCAGGGTGTAAGCGGTGTCGGCCTTCAGGCCAGCGTCGTGAGCGACATCGCACTCAGTAACAGCCTTGGTGTAGGTCAGGTCGGGCTTCTCAACGAAGGTAGTGGCCTTGTCGCCGGTGGTGTAGGTCCACTTGGTGGCGGGACGGCCCCACTTGTCGGAAGCAGCAGCGGAAGCGAGCTTGAAGTTCTTCTCGCCGAGGCTGTTGGTCTTGGTGCTGATGACCTTATCGGTCACATAGCCGAAGGCCGGGGTGTAGGTGACCTGAGCCTTCTGGATGCCCTGGAACAGGAGCTCAGCGACCAGCTCACGGGAAGCGGGAGCGTTCAGGTCGGTGGTCTTCGCCACGTTGTCCAGAACGCCGAGCTGCTGCGCGGTCTGCGCAACATGGAGCGCCCAGTCAGCGCCGGAGAACTCGTTGTTCTTGTCGTAGCCAACCGCGCGGAGGATCATGGCGAGGACTTCATAGCCGGTGACCTTGCCGGACGGCTTGAAGGTGCCATCGGGATAGCCCTTGACGAGGGAGGCGTTGGCGCAGTAGCCGATGTAGCCCTGAGCCCAACCGGCACCAGCCATGTCGCTGAACTTGTTATAAGTGGCATAGAGGCCGGACTTATCGTTCTTGGCGACGTCGGCAGTGTAGATACGATAGATGATCGTAGCTACCTCAGCGCGGGTGATGTTGCCCTCGGGCTTGAAGGAACCATCCTCATAACCCTTGAACACACCCATGCCATTCAGAACGGCAACAGACTCAGCGTAATCATCGCTGATGCTCTTGTCATCCTTGAAGGCTGCGTTGGCGCTGACGGCCAGAGACAGAGTCATGACCAGAGCCAGCACCATTGCGAGTAACTTTTTCATAGATGTTACTCTCCTTTCATAAATTTCCATCCCCTTAGAGCGCTCCGGCAGCGAAAAGCGGGCATTTTGCTGTTCGCGGGCGAAAATGAAGGTTGACCGAAAAAATTGCAAAGCATTTCGATTTTCTTGCATTTTTGACCGTTTTGCAGGAAAACGCGCGATTTTAGTTGCTATCGCATCCCCTTAAAGATGGTTCGTTTGTCAGAAAGGAGCAAGTTTCGGCGTTTCTCGGCTTACTTACCGTGGCATGCCGATCCCGTAACTAAGTCGGGAACGCACCGTTCCCCACCCTTTCTGCACTGTCACCTTACCACAAGCAAAATTTCAAGTCAACGCTTTCACCCCATCTGTAACACACTTGTAACAAACCGCCGCTTCTGTTACAGCTTGACATAAAACCACAGAAAACCCCATTATCCGCCACCACATACATATAATATATAAGCACAAATATAAAAAAAGCGGCCTAAGCCGCTTTTTGTGTTCTGATGACCCGCGCAGCGGTCAGGCGGCAAGTAACTGTAGTCCGCGCCGCCGCGCGGGGAGCGAAATTTCCCTTTTCCAGCCGCGGCCCGCCGAGAAAAAGGAAAGCCCGCTCACCTGAGCGGACTTTCGCCAATATTTTTTGCACACCCCCGTACAACCCAAAAAAATTGCGCGCCCGCAGGCGCGCAATCCAAAATCAAAAAAGGCGGCTTTCGCCGCCTTTTTTGAAGTGCTTTACTGAATCTCGATCTGCTTCGCGTTCACCACGGCGCTCTTCTTCGGCATGTTCAGCTTGAGCACGCCGTCATTGTACTGCGCGGAGATATTCGCGACCTCGACGCCGCTGATGTCGAACGCGCGCTGGTAGCTGCCGTAGCTGCGCTCGCAGCGGACGTAATTGCCCTTCTTGTCCTGATCCTCGTGCTCGCTGTGGCGCTCGGCGCGAATGGTCATCGTGTCGCCGTCCACATCGACGTGGATGTCCTCTTTCTTGAAGCCCGGCAGATCAGCTTCCAGCAGGTAGCTGTCGCCCTTGTCCTGAATATCGGTCTTAAACTCGCTCAGCCCGCGGCCCCACGAGCCGTCACCGAAGAATGCGCGCTCCATCTGATCCCAGGGATCATAAGCCGCAACATGGTTGTTTCTGCGTTCAAAAGGTCTCAGTTCAAACATAATCAAAGCCTCCAAATCTATTCTGGCGAGCCGCTTTTGCAGCCCGCGTGGTTTACTTTTCTTTCGTTCCCCTCGGAACAATTATGAGTATAGGCACGCCCTGTGAACAAAAATACATCTTTTGATGAACAAACTTTTAATTTTAGCACTCTCGCGTCGAGAGTGCTAAAATTATGCTGGCTGCGGACCGCTGCCAAACCGCTACCCGACCTTTCGCGCCCCCAAACCCTTGAAAAATCAGGCTTTTTTCGCCCTGCCAAACCCCCGTTTCCGGCAAATCGCTACCAAACCGCTACCAGCCGCGCCCACGAGCCCTTGCGCTCGGGCTTTTTCCGCGTCGCTAAGGGGATGCGATATCCACTGAATTGAACGATTTTGTGTTGATTCTGCTGCATTTTGATTATTTTCTTTGGCTACGACAAGAACAACGAGTTCTCCGGCGCTGACTGGGCGCTCCATGTTGCGCAGACCGCGCAGCAGCTCGGCGTTCTGGACAACGTGGCGAAGACCACCGACCTGAACGCTCCCGCTTCCCGTGAGCTGGTCGCTGAGCTCCTGTTCCAGGGCATCCAGAAGGCTCAGGTCACCTACACCCCGGCCTTCGGCTATGTGACCGATAAGGTCATCGGTGCCAAGAACAACAGCCTCGGTGAGAAGAACTTCAAGCTCGACTCTGCTAAGTCCTCCGACAAGTGGGGCCGTCCCGCCACCAAGTGGACCTACAACACCGGCGACAAGGCCACTACCTTCGTTGAGAAGCCCAACCTGACCTACACCAAGGCTGTTACTGAGTGCGACGTCGCTCACGACGCTGGCCTGAAGGTCGACACCGCTTACACCCTGTATGTCAACGGCCAGAAGCAGCCCACGACCTACACGGTCAACCTGACCGACACCGTCACCAAGATGGGTGCTCAGGGCCGTCTGGTTGAGGTCTATGACGATACCATCGTCATGATCGACACCTTCCTCGCCAAGGTCACCTATGTTGCTCCCGCGGCTTATGACGCTCAGGGCCACCTGCGCACCGAGGCTACCATCAAGCTCGATGTCTATGCCACCAAGGGCTATACCACTGCTACCCCGCTCACCCTCACCAACGGCGAGGATGCGTATCCGTATGCTGTCGGCGATTACGTTCTCCTGAACGCCTACACCAACGCTGCTAACAACGCTACCGAGAGCGGCGTCATCAAGACCGGCGCTGACAAGTACGGCGAGATCGTTTCCAAGGCCACTTCCATTGACGGCGCTCAGAGCGTGATCTACTACAACGCCAAGCAGCACAACGTCGAGGGCACTGTCTATGACGATGCTGCCAAGTTCTACTTCGACAACGCGGTGGCCAGCACCAACAAGTTCACCTGGTTCTTCGATCAGTACAACAACCTCATCGGTAACGTTGAGATCGCTGCCGCTACCAGCTACGGCGTCATCAACTCCATCTGGTGGGCTGGCAATGCTACGGACGGTTCCGGCGTTGCTAAGGCGAACGTCACCTACATGGACGGCACCACCGCCGTTCTCGACATCAGCACCCTCATCTACAATGGTGCTGCCGCCGAGAACCGCAACACTACGTATATCGCTAAGGGCGGCAAACTGTCCCACAACACCGCTGCCCTTAAGGTCATGTCCGGCGATACCTACAGCACCGCGCCCACGAGCTACTTCTACATCGACGACTATATCGATCAGAACGCCCGTGCCGACAAGACCGGCGCTCAGATCCTGAACGACGATATGTTCCAGTTCACCACTCAGCCCAACGGCACTGTTGCCGCTGTCGAGGTCTCCGGTAATGGCACAGGCGCAACCGCCACTGTCAATGGCTCCACAGTCACCACTACCGCCAAGAAGGCTCTTCGCAGCCTGGATGCCGCGGTTGGTACTGATGCTCTGTACAATGGCAGGCTGCTCACCAACAGCGCCACCATCTTCCCGGTTCGCTCCGGCAATGGCAATACCGTTCCCTTCACCTATAAGTCTGTCATCGGTATCAACGCCATCGGCAACTATGTCCGGGGTGAAGTCGACTATGTTGACCTGAACGATGACGGTGTTGCAGATTACGTCTACATCATCGCTGCTTCCGACACCGCTAAGGCTGAGGGTCTGTTCTACTATGCCGGCAACAACAGCTACTCCTATAACACCACCACTGGTTACTGGACCATCAACGGCTTCATGGACGGTGTTGATGCTACGTTGACTGTCGCTAACGACAACTTCTTCGATGGCATCTCCGGCTATGACACTGCTCATGCCGGTTGGGTCAGCAAGATCGTTGCTACTTCCAACCGCCTGTATCTGGTGAAGACCGAGGACGGCCTGCTCTCCGCTGAGCCCGTTGCTTACAACACCAACGATACTCAGGTCACTCTTGACGATGATTACTCCGACGCTTACACGGGCAAGACCCCGTACGTCAATGTTGTCGCCGGTGAAACTGGCAGCAAGTTCGATAACAACCTGCTGAGCATGGCCGCTGGTCAGAACTTCACCACCAATGAGTCTACCAAGTTCGTTGTTGATGGCAAGACTGCTGCTCTGCCCTACTCCCTCACCGACTACAATGTCATCATTGTCCGGGATCGCGCCAAGAGCACCGCTCTCCAGGTCTACGCTTACAGCAAGGACACCACTAAGACCAACACGGACATCGTTTACTCCGTTGTTGCTCGTGACAACCAGGTCATCACTGCCGCCGTTAACAATGGCACTCTGACCATCGACCAGGCCAAGCTCGTTTCCTCCACCAACGGTGCTGCCAACGTGGACGCTGCGTTCACCACCGCCACCGCTGCCGTGAAGTTCTACGATCTGGCCGGTAACGAAGTTGCTACCAGACAGGCTGCTGTGACCCCCACCGTGAACGGCGGTGGCACGGCCTGCGTCATCAGCATCAGCGTTCCCACCACTCTCACGCCTGCGAACTACAAGGTCGTTGTGACCCTGGACAACGTGAAGGTCGGTTCTGATGTTGTTGCTACTTCCCCCTCCGTCTTCGAAAACGTGATTGGCTTCTAAACAACATTCGTTAGACGTCTCGTTCTGCTACGCGACTGACAACAAAAACAGCCCCGAGCCTTTCGGCTCGGGGCTGTTTTTTGCTTTATCCAGTCCGCGTCATAACCGAGGACAAGATAGCAATATTCTTTCCCGCTGCTGTTGAACTGCGAGGATGCCATATATCCGCCGGAGTCGCTTTGCAGCGTCTCCGACACCCAGCTCACGCCGCCGTCACCCCATGTATAGTAATTGTTCATGGAGCCGATGCCGGACGAGCAGGCGGTCACGCCGCGTATGACCGTCGTTTTCTGTCCGCCGTCCGCGCGGAACAGCACCAGCACCGCGGGGCAAAAGCCGCATTCGACGCTGTTCGGGTGATTTTGGCCCGATAGACCGGTGCCGGTGTATGTGCCGAACTTCGCGCGGCGAATCCTGCTGCTGGCAATCGTCTGCGCGATCGCGGTCACGGCCTCCGCCTCCGCCTTGGCCGCCACCGCGTCGGCGTTGGCCTTGAGCGTTTCGTCGATCTTGCCAAACGCCGCATTGACGTCATCCATCTTGATAAAGTCCGACTTTTCCCACTTGGGCAGGCCGTAATTGGCTGTTTTTCCCATCGCATCCTCCCCTTTCACCACGCGCGGCGCACGACGCTCAGCACGCCGATGGCCTCGTCGATGCTTGAAAAGCGGTAGACGCGCTCGTCGCGCTCGCGCTGCGCCCTTTCGATCGGGTTTTCGAATTTCATCCGCGCTAAGTGCTCGCATTTTTCGATCTGGGTTCTGGGTCGTTCATAGGTGTTGTTGTACATGTTTTTCCTCCTCATTTTGTGCAGCCCGCGCATTTGCGCGGACCGTTTACAGCTATAAAGCTGTAAAGCGGTTTTTTGGGACGAACCGGTGCAACAGAGGGAAAATTTTTCGCCTTGACAACTCGGGGAAGCGGGGTATAATGGAGGTAGAAAAGGGCGCTGCGACAAGCGGTTAGTCCGGTTCGTAAGTAGTTTCAATCATAGAAACCGTCACTTGCCGGAGTGGCGGTTTCTGCTTTTTACGATAATCGTCACAGTAAACTGCTTGATATGAAACGTAATTCGCATTTCGTCACCCCCTTTCGGGGTACGTGACTAACCGCCTGCCGTTGTGCAGCGCCTGATGTAATTTTACAAAATTTTACACGCTTTGTCAATCTTTGCCGCCCGTTGGGCGGTTTTTTTGCATTTTTTAGAGGGTTTCGAGCGTCAGCAGCGCGTCGAGCAGCGGCCACGCCTGCGCGAGCTCCCGCCCCGCCTGCCAGAAGCCGATGCCCTGCAAGCCCTTTTCCGCCGCGAGGACGATCTTCGCGCGCAGCGAGCGCGCGTCCTCGAACCAGACGACGTGTTCGCGCCGCATTTTGTCGAAGTAGTGGTAGCAGGGCGAGCGCGCGGTTTCGTCAAACTCAATTTCCGCCCTCACCAGCCGCGCCCGCGCGACGGCCGCTTGCGACGAGAACGTCTCGGCCCGCGTACGGCCTTTTTCGTAGGGCAGCGGCCAGTCGTAAGCGTACAGCGGCGCGCCGAGGAAGATGTTCTCCCCCGCCGTGACCGAGAGCGCGTAATCGAGCACCGCGCGCACCTGCGGCAGCGGCGCGATGGCCTGCGGCTCGCTGTAGGCATAGCCCCATTCATAGGTCATCAGGAACACGGCGTTCGCGGCTTTTGATAGCAGCGCGTAGTCGTGCGCCTCGTAGAGCAGTCCGCGCTGCTGCGCGCTCGTCTTC
>ERZ791909.1642-NODE-1642-length-15023-cov-232.696085_pt1 | contig 15023 bp, 35 predicted proteins | sample MGYA00510143_ERZ791909 | MGnify/ENA primary metagenome ERZ791909 (study PRJEB30046, sample SAMN00792093) | human gut metagenome | study: EMG produced TPA metagenomics assembly of the A metagenome-wide association study of gut microbiota in type 2... | reverse complement strand
TGTTCCATTCTTTTCTGCTCAATTTCCTCAAGTCTATTCTTAATCATACTCATATTATCTAAAGTAATGATTTCAGCAATATCTAATAGACTAGCACCATTCTACATAGCAGGTTGTAACAGTTGCTTTAATTGATCTATATATTGTTGATTCTTAGTGCTATCATCTACAAATATATCCATATCTTCATAGAAGAAATTATCAGATAATTGTACAAATGCTCTGGTAGCATCATCTAATATATAATTCAAGTATCTCTTATTATCTTTCCAAGCTGCTTTAGAAGTATTCAATAGCATTGTTAATACTCTTCTCTTCACCTAATTATGATTCCAGAACCAAGGTTCAGTAATATGATAAGACATATTAACAGCAGTATTAGCGTTACTTACTAATTCACTAGCAGCAATCTATCCTTGTCTCTGTGGAGTAATACCAGTAAGTTTAGCTACCATATCTTCAATCTTCTGCATCAATTGAATATACTCAGCTATTACATTACTCATAGTTAAGTCCCAAGAGGATAACTAGTTGAATTGAGATGGTTTACCTCCTTCACGTCCTGGTATATCCCATCCTTCATCATAAGGATTAATAAAAGCTACACCTAGTGCACTTAAGTAATGCATCCACTTATTAACATCAATGTTCATAGATTTAGGTATCTAAGTAATATCCATTACTGCTACTTTACCTTTATCTCTAGATAATGCTAATTCAAGTCTATACCATACTACAATATACATATACTGTAATGGTTTCATCATACTTACTAATGATCTAGGCTTACTATTAGTATTGTTATACACTACACCAGTGTAAGGTAATTTCTATGAATTAGGATTATCAGCAGATATATGTTGATATTCAATAGGCTGGATCCCTATGTACATATCATCACCGATTCTATATCCTTCCCATACTTCAATAATCCAATCCCATTCTACAGATTGTTCAGTACCTGTTACTTTATAATCTTCATCTACTTGAAATTCTTCAGCTTCTCCAGTTTCTGGGTTTAGTAAAGTAATAAATCCTATCTTTTTGAAAGATTTCCAACAGCAATGATATACTACTATATGATCTATATCAAATGGATTATCTGTAAAACTATTAATCTTATGTAGCTTAATAGATTCATAATCTATACTAGTCTTTCTTATCTCTGGATTATTACCTGCTCCAGGTCTTTGATCAATAAGTTCTAATAATTCATTTAGTTGTCTTTCAGACATTTTATCATAGAATCTATCGTATATCTCAGTAGCAGACATAATCATCTTTCTACGACACCATGCTGCATCATCTATGAATTCTAAGTCTAAAGAATGCTCATAATCAAAATACATAGGGTTTACTCTTTCTACATAAGGATCTCCATTGATTACACCTATGTAGTATATTTCTTCTCCACCTATTAAAGCGTCTTTCCAACCTTTATAAAACTCATGAGTAAGATTTAATTTTCTCTTTAGAAATTGTAATGCATGATAAGCTTCAGTTTCTGCTATATCTTTATAATCTTTCTATAGATACTTAGCTATAGCTTCTGGAGTCTAGATTTCTCCTGTAGCTAATGCTTGTTCATATCTAGCTGCTTGTTCTGGGCTTAACTTACTTGCTATAGTAGCTTGAATATAATCCATTAACATTTCTTTAGCCTTTTCCTACATTTCACTAGCAGCTATATCACTTGTACGTTGTGGATGAAAATTAAAAGGTCTCTTAGTTTCTTCACCAAGTAACTGATCTACATATGGTTTGATGATATTATAATCCTATGCCATAGCAGGAAATCCATCATCTTGTTTAAACGGATTGGTTACATATTTAAGATCCTTTTCATTATATATGCTATTATATAAATCATAGTAAGTCTACATCTCGTCAGATCTAGATCTACCATTACCACCAAATCCTGAATCTCCAGCGCCTACTACATAGTCTACGCAGGCTTCTTTCCAGGCTTGTGTCTTCTTTGACATTGGTAGTTTCTGTGCAGGGAAACTTTTAGTATTCTTCATAATTAAAATGTATATACATTATCGTCGTTTGAAAATACTCTTGGAGTATCGTCATTGAACCAACTCTGCGCAAAAATTGGTCCATCAAAGAGCATCTTCTATTTGTTTTCTTTTTCTTTCTTTTTAACAACTACATTATACAGTTGTTCTCTATATATCATAACCTACATCAACGCCATCACTCGGTCAAAGTTACCTGTATCATTATAGCTTATTAGCTCTTCTAATAGCGGCTCTGATAGTATCCTAGTTAGGTTTTTCTTACCTGGTGCATACTCTTCATTCAACCATTCTTTTATCATACCTTCTCCCCATTGTTTTATCTACTTATTCATATGACAACCTTTTCTTCTTTGTACTTTAGAATTACTAACTATATCGTTAATAATATCAGGCTGATCAGCTAATAAGTAATCGCAATGTTTAGCAGTAAAGTAAGGGAATAGACCTTTGCGTTCATTTTCATACATTATACGTGCATTATAGTATAATGCTAACTTACGTAGGTTTTCATAGTATTCTTCAGCTGTTGAAGGTCTACCAGTATATTCAGCTACTATAATATCATAGTACTCTTCAAAGTTCTAAAACCTCTTATATACTATAGATGATCCTAATGAATTAGTACCAGACTAATCATGATCATAAGGGTCTACACCTATTATATATAATCCAGCTGTTGCATCTTTAGCTGGATGTTCCCATATAACTATTGAACCAGTAGGATCATCATCTTTACCAAGTGGATACTTAGTAACATCGCCATGTTTCTTAGGTATCCATTTGATACTACCAGACTCATCGAATATTAAATCACCCACCTGCTTATGATTCTATAACTAAGTGTTAGTACGAATAAGTCCTAATTGCTCCTACAGTTCCTTCTTAGGAAATATATTACCGTTAAATTCCAACATTGCCTCTTGTGGAGTAATAGGACGTTCTGCAACATAACGGTCTATAGCAGTAGTATTAGTAGCTGTACTTATTACTTTTCTACGTTCATCTAATATAAATTCAAGGGAAGGTTTAGTAATAGTATTACCATCATCATCCATGTATATTCTATTACCATCATCATCTCTAGTATCTAGATTAGTATACTATGGAACAAAGAATCCACACAATTTATCTGTAGGTGTACTATCCCATATGTTCTCAAATCCTAAACAATTGTATCCATCTGGATTATAGAACATATCTTTCATAGTTTCAAATGCAGAGCCTTCGTCACCACCAGTTCCCCATACAATCATAGTACCAAACGCTACACCATCTTGTTCTACAGATGGTCTAGCAATTTGCCACGCAGCACCTAATTCTGAGAATGAACCTCCTTCTTCAAATAGAATTAATTTGGCACGTTTACCACGTACTACATCAGGATTATCTTTCAAAGTAACGCCAATAATTTCTGATTTATAACCCATTTCTACTTCATTGCCAAATTCATCTTTAGTCCAGAATCCAGCTCGTTTACGCATAGTACTGTTAACAGATCGTTTCTTACCCCAAGCTGTATTCTTATCTATAAAGTCCATATAGTCCCAAGCTTTAGTAAGAATACCATCTTCGGTAAGATACTGCTTGTTAGAAGCGTATATATATGTTTTGCTATTAGGTATCAAATAATAATTACGACATGCCATAGCTCCACCTTTATAGCTATTATGTGTTACTACGAAATCTCTAGTTATATATAATTGATTATCATGATCTACTCTAATACATCTTTGCTTTTCTTTATACCCAAGATTTCTAACTGCTTTTATACCTATAGAATTATATTTATATTCTCGGTGTCGTAAATTCTATAATTTTCTTTCTAATTTAAATATAGGTTCTTCTGTAGTAATACACACTTCCCAATGAGGTAAAGTATCTGACTTATAACCATTTCCGAAATCTACATCAGTACGACCAGGAATCATTTTAGATTTTCTGCATCTTATACCTAAACTTCTACATATAAAAATTAAATCATCTATTAATCTTTCGGATGTACTTACGAAATTACAGCTACCTGTAGAACTAGATGAACCGTCGGTATCCATAAGCCCTTGTAATAATTCTAATCTGGTGTTTACATCTGCATATTTATAATCGTCTGGTATAAACTTATTTTCTGCTTTTACTCTTACACCATACTGTTTTAGATATCTTCCTAATTGGTGTTTTGTTTTATCATGTGATAGTATCACATATGCAAATCTATCGTCTACTTTTTTAATACTATAATTTGGTAGTTTCTCAGTTAAAATATCTACAATCTACTAATCGTCTGTAGAAAATCTTATCTGCGTTCCGCATATGTATCCATCTCCTAACAATACGCCCATTACGTATGGATCTACTAACGGGGCAGTTTGATTAAAATGCAAAGGATTAATTGATGGTAATTTGTATGGATAACAATATTTTCCAGGACTACCTTGCTACAACTTTAGTTTACTGTATTCTTCTGTAGTTTTAATATGTAATTTTCCTCTTGTAGAATTTAATGTAGACCATAAATGATTTTTGCCACATCTTACTTTTCTACCATCCTACAATTCTATTTCCCATACCTCTTGTTCACCTTGTTCTATTATTTCAATAACTTTACAAGGATCACCGCAAGGATTCATTACTAAATCTCCTACTTTTAAAGATCCCATTTCTACAAAACCAGTAGGTGTAAGAACTGGTTCACTATATGGCTATTCATATCCTTTACGGCGTGATTTAAGTAAACATATGTGTTTTCCTTTATCTTCTGCTTCCTATACTGCCTAGAAGTAAAAATAGTCATAATCGTAGAAGTCTGGAAATGTTACTACACTGTCTCTTTTTACTTTAGTTTCTCCGTTAGGCAGTTTAGTAACAATATTAACTATACGTTGCATTGGACAAAAGTTAATATAAAAATAGTTATACCCAGTGATGTAATCTCCATCCTCTGCAGTATAACCATTAATGCAACGATCTTTCTGTTCGTCCCAGTATTGAAAGTATTCTGACGAACCAGCTGGATATAAACAATAACGCCCTGTAGTTAAAAACTACAGAGCTGGTTCTCTAAATTTATCAGAATTTTTAATTTTCTTCTAGAAGTCAATCATAGTTTCTTAATATGTTTAACATGTCAACAAGTAGATTGTATCAATTCTTTCTTCCAAGTAAATCCTTTACATGTTTTAGCTTTACCATTACAAGCTCTTTTAATAGAATTATAATCCGTATTTACTGCTTTTGCAGCATTATGCATACCTTTAAATGTATTTAATAATTCTCCATTTTTGCTATATTGATAAACAAAATATTTTGTAGAAGAATTTCTTAACTTCTCTTTTTGTATTTCTGACATCTTTTTTCCTTTATTTAAACCAGGCATACCTTTATACCAGTCAGAATTGCAATGTCTATTAGTTTCATATTCTTTCCACAAACTGTATATTTTGTCTTTTTTCTTCTCTAATTCTTCTTTAGAAAAGTCAGCAATAAAATTGTTACAGAAAGGATGTATATATTTATTATTACATAATTTACTTATATTTGATCCGCTTAGACCAGTTATTGTAGATGCGGCTTTTATAGTATGCGCATATATATAATACTTATCTATAAAATTGTACATATATACTCGTTTTCCTATAATTCCATCTCGTATTAATTTCTTAGTATTTTCAGAAACTTTCTTTCTTTGTTCTTCTGTCATCTTCAAACCAAGAACACCAAAGTCTCCACCTTTAGTACAATTATATCCTTTAGTATACCCTTCATATTGCTCTATGTATTTTATTTCTAAATCGTCTAATTTATTTATTAACTGTTCTGTAGTAATTGATTCGTCGGGTATAAAAGATTCTACTATATCTATAGTAAAGTTATGTAATCCGTATTTTTCTATAGCTCTATATAATGGTAAATCGTATCGTTTATTTCTAATATTGCTAAGATGATGTTTGAGTCTTTTTCTTATAGATACTCCTTGACCAATATAACATTTACCATTTATATTGTTTTTAAATAAGTAAATTCCAGCTAGTTTTGGATCTATATCTCTATACGTCATTATTAATTTTAATTAGTTGGAACGGTAGGATTCGAACCCACACACATACCGGGTTAGAGCCGGCGACGCTACCATTACGTTACGCTCCAGTGCCAGGGAATATTTAATGTCTGTCCCTGTCAGACCTCTCTATCAGTTCAACGAGATTATTTCTTAAACAAACTCTTTAGCCAATGAATAGTACGCTTGATCACACCTTTCTTCTTAGGTTCAGCTACTGCTTCTTTATTATATTCTTCAATCAAAGATTCACTAGTTTCTTTAACTGCTTTATCGGCTTTTCGTTTGTTATCAATTTCTTTTTCAAGCACATCACAAATTTCTTCAGTGCTATTGCATTTTGTTAAATCAAGTACTTTCTTCATAGTTTCTTTATTTATATTCATATAACGTACTCATTAATTTATTGTTATAAATTTGTGTATAATTTGCACAAATTAAGCTAATTCATAAGGATTAATCTGAGCATCTCCACGTACTTTAGTAGTACTAACTTCTTCAGCTTTAACTGCTTTTTCGAGGAAATCTAGCGTTTGAAAAGTAGCTTTTACTTTTTCCATACCAGCTAATAGATCTTTAATCTTCTTTTCATCTAGTTGCTCTTCTAGAGAATCTTCGTAATACTTACTAATAGTATCTACTTTGTTTCTCATACTATCCAGCATCCTCAGATTCCTAGTGTATATTAGCTTCTTATAATCATCTTCACAGGCTTTTTCTTCTACTGTAAGATTATAATTCTCATCACCAAAGTATAACTGCTTAAGTTTCTTTTCTCTGATATCTGGTTCTAGCTGAAGTACATATGGAGATTTAAAATACCACATAAGTACTATATAACTTATTGCATTTGTAGCTTGTGTTTTATCTGGCTTATCAGCCTCCCATAACTTTTTAAAGAATGGGAGACCTAAAGCATCTGGGTGTATTACTACTTTACCACCATTTATATCAAATAATTTCATCAGTTACTTCTTCAACACTGGGTTCAAAATTCTCTGGCATAAACTCCTCAGGATGTTGAGCTCTATATTCCTCTTCAGCCTTAGTGTTTGCAATAGCATCTAATAGCTGATAAAATTTTAATTCTACAGGTTCCTGTTGTTCAGTAGGAATAGTAGGCATTAGTTTCTCCATAGATTGTTTCATTACATCTTCTGTAAATTCACCTTGCACAATCTCTGTTCTATATAACATACCATTAATACGAACTTCAATAAAATTTCCAACGCCTGATGCACTTACAGGAATAATTGTAATATCTAGATTTTCCATAATTATTCTTTTACTTCTTTAATTTCATTATTTTGTTCTGCTGTAGCTTCTCCGAATCCTTTTTCTCCTCTTTCTGTTTCACTCAATTCTTCTACCAAAGTAGGTTCTAATATAGAACAAGGGACAATGACTAGCTGAGCAAATGGTTCATCTGTAGTATATACTGTAGGAATAGCATCTGTAGTTACTTTAAATTTAGCCATTAACTCTCCACGATAATCAGAATCAATCACTCCAATACCATTACACATAATAATAGATCTTTTAGAGATAGATGATTTCATACAGATAAATCCAACATATCCTTCAGGAATTTCTACAGCAATATCAGTGTGATATACTAGTACTAACTTGCCACTATTATCTACTTCTTGAGTAATACGAGTAGTATATAGATCTAATCCTGCACTGCTACTAGTAGCTCTAATAGGCAACTTACCTTCAGATTTTTTAATCTCTTCTGTGCCGTCTTCTTTCTTTACTGAGTAATCTAACTTTTTAAATTTCAATTGTTCCATAATTATTTATCTTGTTCAATATCTTTTGTATTAATACTAATCGCTTTACCATGATGAAATCCCCAATCTAAGAATACCGTATTACAAAGTACATGATCTATATGAGGTAGTCCACTTTCAGGATCTATTAATTCTCCTTTGTCTATAGCAGTAAGATGTCTTAGTAATGCCGCTTTATATCTTTTCCAAAAATCTGGAAGATTTTGCCAACTATTATCTGAGTATTTCTGAGCTCCATAAGTAAGTACCTTACCAATATTCTCAACTACATCTAATGGAATCAAATCCATTCTTACTTTACCATAATCGTATTTCTTACCGTCATTCTCCATCTTCAATATACTTATTAGTTAAACAGTTGTACAATCCTTTTATCTGTAACTGTCTAGTTTCAATACTATCTGTATCTTTCAACTTAGCTAAACCTTCTAGAATATCATCCATGAATTCATTGTATGTTAAGGAATAGTTGTTGATCTTCTTATCTGCAACTTCCATTAACTTCTTTAACTCTTCACTAATATTAGAACCTAACTGTTTAGTATTGTTCTTCTCAAACTCCCATAGAGCTAACGAATCTTCTTTACTCTGCCTTTCCATATTCTTTCATTACTTTAATAAAACATCCAGCAACCCAACCAACTAAGTAGGCATATCCTTCATTGCCACCAGTTGAAAAATCTTCACTATTCATACCTGTAATTTCAAAGTAATAGTCAGAAATGTGAACAGATTCATGGGCTATGTTAGCACTATCTACTAACTCTGGCTTATATATTATACACAGTATTCCAGCAAAATAGTTAAAGTTTTGAATAACGGGTCTACATTCAGCTACTACATCATAATGATAAGCATTGGTCATTGCATCTTGAGCATTTTCTAGTATCTTATTGAATTCTGGAGTAATCTCTAATATAGAGAACTTCTTGCATAGAAACTGTATATCTTCCTCACTCTCTACTATAGCTATCCAAAGTGTTCTAGGATACATATTATTAAACTTTCTTAGTATCATATTCTTAATAGTCTACTGTCACTAATTGCTACATACATCTGTATATTGTTAAGTAATACAGGATCAAAGTAAATAGAATCTAACCAGTGAATCTTATAATTGGGCGTTAAGCATTCTTCAATAAACTGTCTCATTTTATTTCTTTATATCTCTTTTTTAATTTAAGTTTAAATAAGTAAGCAAACATAATATCTTTAGTATCTTCATCGTTTGACATCACTTCTTTAGCAAACTTAAATGGACTATTACATATTACTTCTATAACAGGATAAGGTAAATTATATTTGTTTGCCAGACTTGAGTAAATTGATATCTTTTTTTGCTGTTGCATTTATATAATATTCACTAGTTTCTAACTCTGTTAAAGATTCTCTGATGGTATTAGGTCTAATAGAATTTATTATTACTATGATATCATCTTCATCCAAGTCACGATTTCTGTATAGTATATCAGATAATTTCTTGATTTCTTTATTAGAGTAAGGTTTCTTCGGAACGAAAGAAGTTAATTTTAAATTAGAACGTAAGTTAAAAAGATGTCTGAAATATCGTACTAACCTATTACTTCTATTCTCTACATGTACTATATGCCCATTATCAAGGATCATATAGAAATGTTTATTATTTATTTTATTATTCATTTACTCTTAGTATTAATGTTATTTGCACCCTATCTTTTATTATCTCTGGAATTAGTATCTTATTAACTACTAATTCATCTTCTGCTTTTCCCTGTACTAAAAGACCCTCTTTCTTGAACTTACTTATATATCTACTTAAGTTATCTGGAGTAATACCCATAGTACTTTTAATCATCCTACGATTGTCAGTATTAGCTACATTTTTACTTACACCAGGTATTGGAGTAAAGTTCACATCTAATTCAACGAACTTAGTAAGTAACTCCAATTCCCTATTTGTAAGTTGTAGTATACCATTTAAAGCGTTAAGGTATTCATAGTAAAGATTGCCTTTATTAACAGTCTTTACTAATTTATTCATCTAACAAATCTTTAATACTATTGAGAACTTTATTTAAATTATGGTATACAGTTTCTGCTTCTACTTTAACACACTGTTGAACATTGCCTTCATTATAATCCTTCATCAATTCGTTATAATCTTTAGTATATGTATCAATCAAAGTATTAACGTATTCTTTTACTTTCTCTAACTTATCGCAGCAGCATTCACATTCATCCACACTTTCTTGTGCTTCTTCGCTGTACCAAATTACATAATCTTTGTTAGCTAATTCTTCCATAGTAGAAGAATCAAATGCCATTGAAGTATAAGTTTCTGTATCTGATACTACTTCAGATTTCTGAAGTTCCCACAAGTTTAAATCTTCAACTTTAGTAAACACATCACCTTTTTCAGCGAAGCTAAAATCCTTAATTACTTTGTATCCTTCCATATGTCTAACTTTTTATTTAATATCTTTTGTTTAAATTCTTGTATCTTATTAAAGTTTTGTTTACACTCTTCGTAACCATCAATTCTACCTTGGTCATAACCTTCTTTCTTTCCTTGACGATAAGTAAGAGTACCAAAACCAATAATACTCACAAGTACTATTATTATTGTTCCCATAATGCCCTTAAAACGTATTAATATAATAAGTGTTTAAAATATTTAACATTTATTAAGGTTTAGTAAAGTAATGACAAAAAGAAACCCTGCTTTGATGGCAGGGTAACTTATTCAACAAGGTATTATGATAGCTTATTTAACGACTTTAGCTACAACGTCGTATGGCTTAACTAATTGTGAGTCTTTAAATAGATCAAAGTCTTTAGCAAATTTCTTAGGGTATACTATAGTATCACCAACCTTAATGGTACTATCAGTACCGATTGGAATAGATAGAACAATACCTTTTGCAAAATCTGATTCAACTTCTTTAGTATGAGTTTTTACTTCATACTTATTAAAACCTTCTTCGTCCTTTTCCCCAGTAGGGATTTGCTCTGTATATTCTTTAGTAACCATGATAGGAGCTAAAGGTTTTACCAATATATCTTTTTCAAAACTATATTCCAATCCGTTTACCACTGTTTCTAGTACTTTATCTTCCATAATATTTACTTTATAATATCTATTAACGCAGTAAGTAAAGTAAGGTTACTCATCTATATGATTAAATTTGCGCTTAAATATATATCCTTTATGGCAGATATCCATTCTATCTTTAAAGTTAGCGCAGTTCATATTATTAACAAACGCACAACCTACACAACAACCTTTACTAAGCTCAGGAGTAGCTATATAAGTTTTATTCCTGAAAACATATTCAATTCTATCTGCTTTTTTTTGTTCGTTCTTTTCCATAGTAATACCGTTTTAGGGGCTACCTTTTTTAACCAAAGACCGTCAGAAAGGTAGCTAAACTGAGCCTACTTACGATTAGGATTCCCTGGTGCGCTTCTACCTTATGGTAACTTCTTTAAGCGTGGAATGTACTACGATCCCGTGTACTTAGGGCACATTACTTTGTTAATTTATTTAGTATGATATAAGCTAGACATCCTAACATACCTACTAAACATAGTGCAGTAAATTCTGTCATTTAACTGTATTTATTTCTTTCTTAAACTGTTTATATAAATCTTCAGAGAAAGTATATTCTATTTGTCCTGGTAAAGTAAAGGATCTATAATTATCATTTAATTTATAGTTCTTACTTATCTTACTTAAGTAAAGACAATTAGAATACTGCTAATCTCTTTGTCTTATGAAATAGTAATTCATGCTTCTATTATTATAAATCCATACAATCTCATTAGATTCTACTAAGTAGAAGAACTTAGTTTATATACTTCATTTGCAATAAAGTTTATATCATCATTTGAGTACATATTGTTAATAATAAGTTAATAGTAATTCTAAAGTAATGGGACTTACATCATCTACTTTAGTTAATTCTTCTAATATGTCTTCTGTATTCATACTGTATTTAACTGTATCTACTGTATACAGTAACGTATATTTAACTATATTAGTTATTATTATTAACATTTATTATGAATATTTATTTAAGTTTAATAGCTATTTTTTAACATTATTTAAAATAAAAATATATAAAAAATTTTTTTGGTGAAGAAATCTGCGTGTGGGAACCAGCAAAAATTCACACCCCTCTACCTTGTACCGGAGTGGAACACCCCTACGGGTTTGTATCTGTTGGGCTATTCCACACAAGTAACAAGTAAACAATAAAGGAGAAAAAACTATGTTAAGCAAATTGATTTCAGCAGAAAAAAGAACTCGTACTAATGGCGATGAGTTTTACGTGTGTACATTTAGTTATTCACAAGGCGCTAAGGATGCACCTACATTCATCACGATTGGAGGTGTTAAGGTATTGAATCCCCAAGCAGCTGCAATACGTAACATTAACCTTGTTAAGTGTTTATTTCCGACTGAGGATGAAACCGCTAAAGCATACAAGAAAAACCTTGACCGATTTATTAAGTGTATGGAAAGCGATTCAAAAACCTTTACAACGAAGAAGGGAGAAGTCGTTAAGTTATCTGATTGTGAATTTTCGTTGCCATTGGTATATAAGACCTTGCCGGTTAGTGAGGTTTTAGGCGTAAGTAAAATTTACTATGCTGATGCAAACGGTGAGCAAAAAGAATTAACACAACTTAATGCGGTTGGGTATTCACGTCTTGAAATGATTGTTGACGAAGAAACTGGTGAAATTACTGATTATAAGGATTCAAACGAATGGGATAATGATCTCAACGGAGGAACTTATATTGAAGTAATTACAAGGAACGCAAATGCAAACATTGCTAACGGTTTGTATTGGTATGAGAAACGTGTAAACAAACCAGAAGCAAATGAAAGCGTTGGTAATCCTATTTCAGAACCTGAAAAAAATCAACAAACTGACGACGAAGAAGATGACGAGTAAACCTAATATATAGCTCTTGCAGTATAACTGTGGGAGCTATGGTTTACCGTTTCAAACCAATTGAGTCACCATTATAGCAATTTTATTTATCAATAAAAATATATATTATGGAAACACCAAAAATTACAGTTAGTGAAGCTCTCATAATAGCAAAAGAATATCATCTTGAAGCAGAAGTAACCGAATGCATCAAACAAGGTATGTCACCAATCGAAGCGTTAATTGAATGGGATTTAATATAAAATTAGAGATGGATAAAAGACAAAAAAACAATTTAATGACACTATTAACATTGATTGTGGTACTTGGTCAATTTATTCTATGGATAATATTATTACTATTAGATAAAGTATGATAAAGCTTATAAATAATATAACACAAATTATAATATTATTAGGATGTTGTGCTATATCAATATTTATATTATTTGTATTAATTACGTTTATTAAAAATGTAGACGATTTGGCAACAATAACAAATATGTATGACTATATACGTATGCAAAATATAACGATAAAGATTGATACAATATTATTTACAGTAATAGTAATATCCTATCTTAATAGAATTAACAATACTATCTAGATTTGATTATCTTTTATGTTATAACAAGTGAAAGACGTAATATATGTACTCATGAAGATATGTATGAACTTACATGTATAAAATGTGGAAAAACTATGTCAATAAACTTAACAGATCCAAATTATATCAACAAAAATGACTAAATTAATTAAATTACTTAAACCAGAAAAAATAGATGATATAATACGAAGTGGAGTAGTATTGAAGTCTAGGAAAGCTTATAAAGAAATAAGTAAACTTGAACTTACAAACCTATGTGCTATAAGAGCACATAATGATAGAAGTAATTGCGCTTATTATAAACCTTGTGCAGATATATCTAAGTGTAAGCTTTGTTTCTTAAACGCGAATAATTATTTAAATGTTTTAAAGTATATAAAACATAACAAAAACAAATTCCCATATGTATATATTTATTAACAGTAAGGAGTAACATTATGAAAACAAGAAAACACTTTATCAGAAAGTACGAACTCTTAGCAAGATGTATTCAAACTAACTTAGAGTTATTTATACTACAATAGTAATGCAGCCATAGACAGTGGCAAGCCTGTAAATGCAGAGCCAACTACATGTAGTATAGTATCATTGTAGTGTGTGGTACAAACGTGTAAGCACTATCTAAACTCAGTATAAAGGAGTTTTCACTATTTTAGATTTGAAAAATAGTTCTGAGCATCTGTCACTAGATGAACAAAGAGTGACAACGTAACTATACGTAAATAGTAGGGGACAGCATTAGCTGTCCTCTTTATATGTTTAATCAATAAACTAAAATATATGAAACAATTAGTAACATTATCTTTTGCAATTAAAAACACAAAAGAAGAATTTGTCATTATTCATAAAAAAGATCTTATAGAGTTACAGAAAAGTAAACATGTACTAAAAGACTTATTAGGAACTATTGAAAATCTAAACAATAAATTAAAACAAATATGCGATGACATTAGAACAATTTCAGAATCTTAAAATCGGCGACATAGTAGTAGCTAAATTAGTTAATTCAAAACAAAATCGCGTTAATCCTGTTACTAACATTGACAGGGGAAATCTAAAACTACACATAGGTAGAAGTGGAAAATAGCGTAGTTATTCACAATTTGAAGTATTAACTGCTGAATATGTAGTTAAGTGGATCAAACGAAGAATAGATAGTAAATCGTCTCCTCATTTTACTATTGAAGTTAAGAGCGATACTGAAGTAATATTTAAAGTTCATAAAAAAGTACAATTCAATCAATGAAAAAACTAACAAAGAAACAAAAAGCTAGAAGGCAAATATTATTTAATATGCCATATCTATTACTTACTTTTCTTATTAAGGAAAGAGTATTAGATAGATTTCTAGATAACACTAGTAAATATGCAATCGTTCATAGCATAAACCTATCGTGTCTTTATACAAAATTAAGAGATCCTTACGCAGCAATCGAATGTACATTCGCATGGGATTGTACAAAAGAAGGATACAATTTTTGGAGAGAACTCAACAATAAGTATAAAAGCATATGGGAAATGAACGATTCTGGCGCATTGTTATTACGATCAGATTATTGATATACTTACTACTATTATTAGCAGTAGTAATAGCAATAGTATTTGTAGCAAATAGTATTTAATCAAT
>ERZ791909.1641-NODE-1641-length-15032-cov-4.304066_pt1 | contig 15032 bp, 13 predicted proteins | sample MGYA00510143_ERZ791909 | MGnify/ENA primary metagenome ERZ791909 (study PRJEB30046, sample SAMN00792093) | human gut metagenome | study: EMG produced TPA metagenomics assembly of the A metagenome-wide association study of gut microbiota in type 2... | reverse complement strand
TTTTTTATGCCTATGTAGATAAGTTTTCTTGTAGCAGGGATAGATTATTCCTTATCTTATGTAGTCCATAAGATCGTATCGCTTAAAAATGAATTTGGTGCGGTTGCCCTACAAATGTATTCTTTCCCCTTGCGATATGGATGAAAATATGTAACTTTGCAGTTTTGAAATGCGAGTGTGCAATTAAAAGATAATTAAAATATTACTATCGTGGCAGATACAAAGTACATCTTCGTTACGGGCGGCGTGGTCTCTTCATTAGGTAAGGGGATTATTGCCGCATCATTGGGTAAACTACTTCAAGCAAGAGGTTACAAGGTTACCATTCAGAAATTTGACCCCTATATTAATATCGATCCGGGTACGTTGAACCCGTACGAACATGGGGAATGCTATGTAACCGTAGACGGACATGAAGCGGACTTGGACCTCGGACACTACGAACGTTTCCTGAATGTCCAGACAACCCGCGCAAATAACATCACTACAGGGCGCATCTACCAGAGCGTCATCAGCAAAGAACGTAAAGGGGATTACCTGGGAAAGACCGTTCAGGTGGTGCCTCATATCACGGACGAGATCAAGCGCAATGTGAAATTGTTGGGGAATAAATACAAATTTGATTTCGTGATTACCGAGATAGGCGGTACGGTTGGTGATATCGAATCCCTGCCGTTTATCGAAAGCGTACGCCAGCTGAAATGGGAATTAGGTAAGAATTGTATATGCGTACATCTTACTTATGTGCCTTATATTGCGGCTGCAAAGGAATACAAAACTAAACCGACACAGCATTCCGTAAAGCAACTGCAGGAGTTGGGCATTCAGCCGGATGTCCTGGTGTTGCGTACCGAACATGAGTTGAGTGCTAATATATTAAGCAAAGTAGCCCTGTTCTGTAATGTTGCACAGGATGCCGTTATACAGTCGATCGACGTTCCGACGATCTACGAAGTCCCGCTAGTATTGCAACGTCAGAAAATGGATGAAGTGATCCTGCGTAAAGTCGGGCTGGAAGTCGGACCGACACCGGAGATGAAACCCTGGCATCAGTTCTTGCAGCGCAAGGTAGACGCTACCGAAACTGTTAAGATCGGTTTGGTCGGTAAATATGTCGAACTGCAGGATGCTTATAAGTCGATCGACGAATCTTTGCTGCAGGCTGCCATTTATAACGATCGCAAGCTGGATTTGCATTTGTTCCATTCCGAAAAACTGAATGACGATAATGCTGCCGAATTATTGAAAGATATGGACGGAATCCTGATTGCTCCGGGATTCGGACAACGCGGTATCGAAGGTAAGTTTGCCGCATTGAAGTATGCCCGCGAAAACGATGTTCCTTGCCTGGGTATCTGTTTGGGTATGCAGTGCATGGTGATCGAATTTGCCCGCGACGTAATGGGATTGACGGAAGCCAACTCGACAGAGATGGAACCGAACACTCCGTATAAAGTAATCGACCTGATGGAAGAGCAGAAGAACGTAACCAATATGGGCGGTTCAATGCGTCTGGGAGCTTACGATTGTACATTAAAGAAAGGTTCCAAGGCTTATGAAGCGTATGGACAGGCACATATCCAGGAACGTCACCGTCACCGTTTCGAATTTAACAGCGAGTATCGCGATAAGTTTGAAGCTGCCGGCATGATGTGCGTAGGCGAAAACCCTGAATCGAACCTGGTCGAAGTGGTCGAGATCCCGGCTCTGAAATGGTTTGTAGGCGTTCAGTTCCATCCGGAATATAACAGCACGGTCGTTAATCCTAATCCTCTTTTCGTTAGCTTTGTAAAAGCTGCAGTTGAAAATAAAAAATAAGAAGTATAGATGGATAAAAACACGATAATAGGTTTCCTGCTTATTGGAGTTGTCTTAATTGTATTTACCTGGTTGAACAAACCTACTCCGGAGCAGATGGAAGCACAGCGCCGGATGCAGGATTCGATAGCACAGATTGAATATGCAAAGCAGCTGGAACAGCAGAAAGAATTGAATAAAGAAACAAAGGCGGACGATGAACTGGCTGGCTTGCCCGATTCTGTGCGGCTTGCCCGCTTGCAGAACAGTTTTGGAGTCTTCGCCGATGCGATGGTAGGAGAGGACGGTTCTACTGTTTTGGAAAACGAGCTGATTGAAGTCCGTTTGGATAATAAGGGGGGACGTGTAGGATATGTCCGTCTGAAAAAGTATGATAATTATAAAAACGAACCTTTGGTCCTTTTCGATGAAAAAGATTCGAAGTTCGATTTTACGTTGGTGACAGCCGACAACCGTGTCGTAAATACAGGCGACCTGTATTTTACACCTGTAAAAGGAAATGATCCCAACAGCATCACTATGCGTTTGAATACAGGTGAAGGCAGTTATCTGGATTTTATGTATACCTTGAAACCGGACGATTATATGTTGCAGTTCTCCATTAAGGGAACCGGTTTGAATGGCGTGCTGTCACCGGGTACGACTGCTCTGGATCTGTTGTGGCAGCAGAAAATAACCCAGCAGGAAAAAGGACGTAAGTTTGAAGACCGTTATGCAACGGTGTACTATAAATTTATGGCTGACAATGTGGAATACCTGAGTGAGACGAAGGACGATAGCAAACAAATTTCCGGTCGTTTGAAATGGCTTGCTTATAAGGATATGTATTTCTCTTCTATTCTGATTGCCGGAAACAACGGTTTCGAGTCGACAACCATCGATTCGAAGATGCTTCCTGCAGACAGCCCTTTCCTGAAAGAATACAAAACAACGACGTCCGTCCCTTTTGACTTGAAAGGAAATGAGGCGACCGATCTGCGTTTTTATTTCGGCCCGAACCAGTTTTCACTGTTGAAATCTTTTGACGACAATGTGGAAAAGGCCGATCAGCTGGATCTGGAAAAGATCGTTCCGCTTGGATGGGGTATTTTCCGTTGGGTGAACCAGTACTTTGTTATTCCGCTGTTTAACTTCCTCGGACAGTTTATCCATAGCTACGGTTTGCTGATCTTCCTGTTGACGGTTATCGTGAAATTGATCCTGTTCCCGTTGACGTATAAGTCTTATATGTCATCAGCCAAGATGCGTGTGTTGCGCCCGCAGGTGGAAGAGCTCAATGCCAAGTACCCAGGACAGGACAAGGCTGTAGAGCGTCAGCGTGCAACGATGGAATTGTATAGCCGCGCCGGAGCAAGCCCGATGGCGGGATGTGTCCCGATGTTGTTACAGATGCCGATTCTGGTCGCTTTGTTCATGTTCTTCCCGTCGGCAATCGAATTGCGTCACCAGAGTTTCCTATGGGCGCACGACTTGTCTACTTATGATGCGATTGTAAGCTGGAATACCTATATTCCTATTATTACACCTTACTTCGGTAACCATATCAGTTTGTTCTGTCTGCTGATGACCGTGACGAACATCATTTATACGAAGTTCAACATGGAACAGACCAACACCGGACAGCAACAGATGCCGGGTATGAAGGCGATGATGTATATGATGCCGTTGATGATGTTGGTATTTTTCAACCAGTATGCATCCGGTTTGACTTATTACTACTTTATCTCTACTTTGATCACGATCCTGCAGACTGTTATCTTCCGTTATACGATTAACGAAGATAAGTTGTTGGCCAAGCTGGAAGAGAATAAGAAGAAGCCTATGAAGAAGTCCGGTTTCATGAAACGTCTGGAAGAGGCCCAAAAAGCTCAACAATCTCAGTTGGAAAGACAAAAACAGCAAAGAAAGAATCGATAAGATTCTTTTCTAAATAGTTTGTCATAGATAAAACAGGCAAGGAACGAATTCTCGTTCCTTGCCTGTTTTTCTTCTATATGGACAGAGCCTGTTTTTCTATGCTTTTAGAAAATAAATCGGATTCCGGGATTATTTTATTATGGAATGTTTGTACATTTGCAAAATCTATCAATAAGTAGCGAGTTGATAAGTAAAATGATGATGAGGACTTACATAGATCGTTTCATTGTAGGGTGTTTAGGTATTTTATAGGGTATAAATTTTTCGCGGATGGCAAAAAGAGAAATTCTTTTGCAGAGTATTGCGGCTATTTTATTTGGCGCGATGTGCTTTGCTTTTTTCAGGTTTGTATATCCTTCTGACTTTTTTCAGAAAGAACAAGCCGAGGGATTGTTTACGTTAGGGTCCTTTGCTTCTTATCTGGATAAACCGGCATGGCTGGTTCGTTACGGCGGAAAAGTGTTGATGTCTTTTTGCGGGCCGTCCGGCGCCCCTTTTCTGATTACTTTGGTTTTACTTCTCGAATGGCGGTTACTTACTCTGATTCTGAAACGTTTTAATGTCGGCGGGATGGCGTCTTTGTATGCATTCTTTCCAGTCGTGCTGGAATGGGGTGGGTATTGTCATCCGACTTATCTCTTACATTCAATTCTGTCGACGATAGTCTCTCTTTCCCTCTTTTGGGGATATACTTATATAAGGAACAAATGGTTGAGTGTGCTGGCAGGGCTATTGGCGCTGCCGGCTATCTATTTTATTGCAGGCAACCGGCTTAATTTCTTTGTGCTGTTAATTCTTTTTTATGAGATAGGCAAAGATTATAGGCGTTGGGTGTATTGGGGGCTGCTCTTGGTGACAGGAATTATGATGCCGATTTGGATGGGACATTTTTATTCACTGTCACAAGAGCAGGCTTATTTATATCCGCATAACGGATTGCCCTCTTTCTTTCCACCGATTCTGTTTTGCTTCAGCTTGCTACTATTGCAGATGAAGAAGTTCCGGAATATGGCGGTTCGGGCCTTGCCGGTTATGGCTACGGCTTGTACCTTGTTGGTATTGTTGGGAACCTTTATTTTGCTGCTTGCCGACTTCTAAGGAAGGCCAATGCCTTTTCCATGTCCTCCGGTGTGTCGATCCCGATCGTTTCCTGCTGGGTGATTCCGACTTTGATTTTGTAGCCGTTTTCCAACCAGCGCAGTTGTTCCAGGCTTTCGGCCAGTTCCAACGGAGACTGGGGCAAATGGGTGATTTCTTTTAAGGTATCGGCCCGGTAAGCATACAATCCGATATGTTTGTAATAAGTATGGTTCGGTAGCCATTCGGTATATTTCTTACCCCTCATATAAGGAATGATCGAACGGCTGAAATACATGGCTTCATTCTTCTTGTTCAAGACCACTTTCGGGGAATTGGCATTGAATAAGGTCGTTTCGAAATCATCATCCGGGCGGAATGGTTTTACCAGAGTGGCGATTTGGACGCTTTTATCTATGAAACAGGTCTTTAATATTTCGATCTGCTCCGGTTGGATGAACGGTTCGTCACCTTGTATGTTGACAACCACGTCATATCCGTCACCTGTTTTGCAATACGCTTCATAACAACGGTCTGTGCCGCTTTTGTGTTGGTCGGATGTCATGACGACATTACCTCCGAAAGTCTGGACGGCTGCTTCTATACGGCTGTCATCCGTAGCTACGCAGACAGCATCGAGTACATCCCGGACTTGTTCGTATACCCGTTGGATCATCGGCTTGCCAGCCATATCGGCAAGTGGCTTCCCCGGGAAACGGGTAGAGGCATAACGTGCTGGAATTATTCCTATAAACTTCATGATTTATAATTTATGATTTATTTTTGTTCGGTTTTTATTGCCGATAGCCTTGTCAGTTGCTTACTGTTTTTCCTTCGCTCAGCCGGAGTACTTTTTCATGTTCCCCGACAATCCATACAATATCCCCTTCTTCAAAAACGGTAGATGGAGACGGGTTCTTGATGGAAGAAGTACCTCGTTCTATACCGATGACCAGGCAGGCTGACTTGTCGCGTATGCCGGATTCCAGGATCGTGCGTCCGATCAGGTGCGAGCCTTCGGCGATGGTGAATTGTTCCATGTTGACTTCATGTATTGTCTGTTCCTTGTTGGTCTGGGCTTTTTTGTATCGTTCGACCAGATATTGACGGAAATGTTCGAGATCGTCATCCGCGCCGACTACTACCAATTTGTCAAAAGGATAGAGGCGTTCCTCTCCTCCGGGGATATTAATCCGTTGTTCCCCCCGGATAATTGTTACGATGTTGACATTGCATTTCTGACGGAAGTTGAGCTCTTTCAATGTTTTTCCCATGCTGGGAGAATTCTGCTTTACTTCGAAATCAGCCAGGTGAAGATCCCGTTCCAGTAGGTGGTTGGCAAACCGTTGGTTGATCGGTGCCTTCCGCTCTTTCTCCAATTCACGTGCGGACAGGTTACTGAAAAAATGCCGTTCCATCAGGATGGATTGCCTTTTCAGTCGTTTGGATAAAATGACAATAACTATGACAGTCGCCGCAATCGCCAGTACGATACCGACTGCGGCATTCAGTAAACGGGCGACGGGCAGCATGACTAAGCCGATACATAATATAATACGTAAGATAACCAGTGAAACCAATGGCCCCCGGTTATATTTGCTATCCAGCCATAATTGTTGAAATTCGGCAGAATGATTCTTTTTCATCATGATTGCGCGCAACATGGGAGCAATCAATAGCAGGATCAGAATAAGTGAAATGCCTGCCCCTCGTATGCCGGGGAGTTCCTTCATGATAAAAGGAGCTACGAATTGAAGCCAGATAAAGATCAGGACGAGGGTAACGGCTGTATAAGTACCGACTATGCGAACCAAAGCTTTCAACAATTTATTCCAGGCGCTTTTCTGATGTATGGTATTGGAACCTGAAGAGTAGCGTTCGAGAAATTTCATCCATGATTTCGGAATGACCCGGTCGGCAACCCTGCATGCAGGCTCTGCCAGGCGAATCATATAAGGCGTAAAGAATGTCGTAACAACTGAAACTGCAACGACAATCGGGTAGAGGAAATTGTCGGTTACCCCTAATGATAATCCCAGCGAGGCTATGATAAAGGCAAATTCGCCTATTTGAGCAAGAGAGAAACCGGATTGTATGGCTATTTTGACCGGTTGACCGGATAGCAGCACACCAAAGCCGGCGAATACTATTTGTCCGGCCATAACAACCAATGTAAGAATCAAGATGGGAATTTTGTATTCCCACAGTAACGCCGGATCGATTAGCATTCCGACAGAGACGAAGAATATGGCCCCGAAAAGATCTTTTACAGGTTTGATAATATGTTCGATATGTTCCGCGTAAATTGTCTCTGCCAGGATAGATCCCATAACAAAAGCTCCCAATGCGGAAGAAAATCCGGCTTTTGTAGCAATCATAACCATCCCCAGGCATAGTCCCAGACTGACAATTAACAACGTTTCGTCATTCAGAAAAGTCTTGGCTTTCTTCAGAAAAGAGGGGATCAGGTAAATGCCGATAACGAAACAGAACAGCAAGAAGATTCCTAACTTGACCACGCTGTTGAGTAATTCCATCCCTTCCACATGTTTGCTGACAGCCAGTGTGGAAAGCAAAACCATCAGTAAAACAGCAAACAAGTCTTCGACAACGAGTATTCCGAAAACCACTCCGGCAAACCGCTGGTTACGCAGTCCCATATCGTCAAATGCTTTGAAAATGATAGTTGTAGACGACATGGAAAGCATTCCCCCGAGAAAGAGGCTGTTCATATGCCCCCAACCTAAAGACAGTCCGGTGGTATAGCCGAGCGTCATCATACCTATCACGATGGTGATAGCCCCGATCACGGCGGTTCCGCCGACTTTCATCAGCTTCTTGAAACTAAAGTCGAGCCCTAAAGCAAACAGGAGGAAGATAACGCCTATATCCGCCCAGATGCGGATACTCTCTACATCTGTGACTGTCGGGATTTCCGTAATAGCCGGACCGGCAAGAATTCCGGCAACAATATATCCGAGTACGACCGGTTGCTTTAATCTTTTGAAAAGCAAGGTAACCAATCCTGCCGAGATCAGTATGACAGCAAGATCCGATATGAGAGATGGTATTTGAGACATGCTTTCATTGTTTTTCCGTTGGCAAAGTTATGTATTTATTTTAATTTTGCCGGTCTAAAAAATTGCCAAAATGAAGAAGATACATCCGATAGAAGCGTTGATAGAGCAAGGGGAGCACCAACAACTTGATTTTAAGTTCGAAGTGAGCGACAGCAAGAAGATTGCGCGTACGCTGAGTGCTTTTGCCAATACTGACGGCGGACGTCTCTTGATAGGTGTGAAAGATAATGGGAATATCTCCGGTGTCCGAAGCGAGGAAGAATATTATATGATCGAGGCGGCCTCCAAGATGTACACCCGTCCGGAAGTCCCTTTTGAGGCAACTCGTTGGGAGGTGAACGGCAAGACGGTTCTCGAGGTCTATATTGCCCCCAGTCCGGACAAACCGCATACCGCTCCCGATAAGGATGATAAGTTCAAAGCCTATATCAGAGTCGCCGATGAAAATATATTGGCAAATGAAGTGTTGGTGCTTGCCTGGCAGAAGAAGCATAAACCCGACGGGACCTTATTGAAGATAAGCAAACCCGTAGAACGTTTGTTTGCTTATCTGGAGGATCATCCTCATATCAATATCAGTCAGTTCTGCCGTATCGGGCGGATCAATTATTACACGGCGAAAAATATTATAAGCGACCTGCTGGCTATGAACGCCCTGCAATACATTGTAATAGACAAGCACATCTTATATCAACGCGTCCCCGCATAGAGGCGCCTTTTGTTGAGGTCGTCCGTGTATGTTAAAGGTCTTCAACATAAACCTGTGCATTCTCAAAACGGATAACCTTAACCTTGCGTCCTTTTTCTATAAAGCCGGATTCGGAAACCCCGTCATAATATTCCCCGTCGATCGATACCTTTCCGGAAGGACGTAATACGGTAGCCGCTATTCCCTCTTTTCCGACCAGCGAAGATAAATCAGGAGATGATATCGCATCTTTCAAATCCGTATTCAGTGCGACTTTCCGGAACATACCCCGGTGCCCGATCTTATTGGATAACCAGATCATCAACCCGAAGCCTGCCACTAACCCGACCAGCACCGTCAATGTCGCTTCTCCGATCTCTTGACTGCTCACTCCTTCAAAATCGAAGTTGTCATTATTCAATAAGCCCATTACCAGGCCGCCGATAACCAATATGATACCGCTTATTCCGGCAACACCGAATCCCGGAATGACAAAGATTTCGACCGCGAGCAACAAAACCCCGATGACAAAGACCAAAATTTCCCAGTTTGCAGCCAGCCCGTCTATATAAAGCGGAGCAAAATAGAGGATCGCCGCCAGCAAGGCAGCCGCAGAAGGAAAGCCCAGCCCTGGCGTTTGCATTTCAAAATAAATACCGCCGATGATAATAATGATCAGAATGGACTGAAAAATCGGGTTCATCAAAAATCCTTTTAAATCATCCTGCCAACTGGGGGTATAACTTTTCATTTCATAATCTTTATATCCTAAGTATTGCGTGATAACTTCGTCCGGACTTTCTGCTAATCCGTCGCAATAACCCCACTTTTGGGCCTCCTGCGCTGTGAATGTAAGGACTTTTCCGGTATCTATCAGGTTCGGAATGGCAACCCGTTCGTCGACCATTGCTTCGGCTATCATCGGATCTCGTTTCCACTTATATAAAGTGTCGTTCTTTTGTATGATTGTATCCTGCCCGTGTGCTTCGGCTGTCGAGCGCATCATAGAGCGCATATAGGATTGGTATTTGTCCGGCATCGCTGCACCCGTTTGGTTCACGACGGTGGCTGCTCCGATATTGGCGCCTTTCCGCATATAAATTTTTTTACAGGCGATGGAGATGAGTGCCCCGGCAGAAGCGGCATTGTTGTCGATAAAGACATAAACAGGGATGGGGCTATATAAAATAGCCGTACGCATCGAATCTGCCGCATCCACTTGACCGCCGTATGTGTTCATATGGATCAGAACTGCGTCTGCCCCCAATGTGTTCGCTTCCGCTAAACCGTTACTGAGATACAGGCGTGTGGTGTTGCTGATTTCTTTTTTTATATCGATTTTGTATACTAACGGGCGCGAAACGTCTGCCGCTGATATAAATGGGGCCATCTGGACCAATATGACAGCTAAAAAAAGTCCTAATTTTTTCTTCATTTTATATTATTCTCCATCTCTTTTACATGTCGTACGAATTTGTAATATACATGTTGTAAATTTTGTATTTTAGTTGCTTGAAAACTTGTAAATACTACTCATTTTCAGGGCTATTTGTTATAAATGTATTAAGTTACGATTTTTAATATTAATAATCATCAAACCGTATTGTAATTAGAATATTATTCTTACATTTGTAATGTCCTTCAATGCTGGAGGATAATACTAAACCGGTATTAAACCTTATAAAAAAGTTAGTAATTATGAACGCGTTGCAATTTCAGAAAAAATTATTGAGCATGCAAGAAAATATGATGAATTTTGCTCTTATGCTCACTGCCAACAGGGATGACGCCCAGGATTTGATGCAGGATACAACGCTGAAGGTTTTAGACAATCAGGAAAAGTTTGTAGACAATATTAATTTCAAAGGATGGGTCTTGACCGTGATGCGTAATATTTTTATAAATAATTACCATAAAATCGTTCGTACCCAGACCGTGGTTGATCAGGGGGTCGATTTGTATAATTTGGATGTCGTGAATGACTCAGGCTTTGATTCTCCGGACGGTGCTTATCAAATTAAAGAAATTACAAAGGCGATAAATAGCCTGAATGATGAGTTGAAAATTCCGTTCTCTATGTTTTTGAGTGGCTACAAGTATAATGAGATCGCTGAAAAGCTTTGTGTTCCTCTGGGTACGGTTAAGAGCCGCATCTTCTTCGCCCGTCAGGAATTGCAGAAAGTCTTGAAAGATTTCCATCAGAGATGAGGTGAAGTTTAAAATAAATATGAAAAAAATAAACGGGGGCATCCGATGGGTGCTCCCGTTTATTTTTATTACTTTTGGCGCAAAATAGTAAACAGAAATGAGAAGTTTTGCAAGTGATAACAATTCAGGTGTTCATCCTTTGGTAATGGATGCCGTGATTCAGGCGAACGATAATCATGCAGTAGGATATGGCGACGATCCCTGGACCGCAGCAGCTACTGTGAAGATAAAAGAAGTGTTTGGCGAAATGGCATCGCCTTTTTTTGTTTTTAACGGGACGGGGGCGAATTCTGTTGCTTTGCAGGCGGTAACACGTCCGTTTAATAGTATTTTGTGCGCTGAAACGGCTCATATCAATGTGGATGAGTGTGGTGCTCCGGCCCGTATGACCGGCTGTGCTGTCGTGACGATTCCGACTCCGGACGGGAAATTGACGCCGGAGTTGATCAAGCCTCGTCTGCATAATTTCGGTGTCTGCCATCATTCGCAGCCGAAAGCGGTTTATATTTCACAAGTTTCCGAGTTGGGAACGATTTATACGGTCGAAGAAGTCAAGGCGATTGCCGATCTGTTGCATTCTTATAATATGTATTTGCACATGGACGGAGCACGCCTGGCAAATGCCTGTGCTTATCTGAATTGTTCGATGCGGGAGGTGACGGTCGATGCCGGAGTGGATATCCTTAGTTTCGGGGGGACTAAAAATGGGATGATGATGGGAGAAGCTGTCGTTTCTTTCCGTCCGGAGATAACCGGGAATTTGCAGTACTTCAGAAAACAATCTGCCCAATTGGCCTCCAAGTTGCGTTATCTTTCCTGCCAGTTTATCCCTTATCTGGAAAATAACCTGTGGCTGGAAAATGCACGGAAAGCTAATAATAGCGCCTATCGTCTGGCTGAAGCCTTGAAAAAGTATCCGCAAATCCGGTTTACCCAGAAAATAGAATCCAACCAGCTTTTCTTTACGATCCCCACAGAACCGTTGAAGAAACTGCAAGAAAAATATTTCTTCTATATGTGGAATGAAGAAGCCAACGAAGCCCGTTTGGTAACTTCCTGGGACACGACGGAGGAAGATATTAATGATATGATACGGACGTTGGATGTCGTATTTAAAGAAACTCCTTCATCCTTATTGTAGAAAACGATTTATTTAACGTTTGGAGAACTTGATGCTGGAAAGATTCAGCAGCTTGTTTTTTGAGAGTAAAAACGGATCTTTTTCATCTATTTGCCGTTTTTCCGGGATGACGACCGTCTTTATTGCCGTGAAGATTGACTTCGCCGCCATGAAGACGGTCGTCATTACTCATGATCCCGGCAGCTCACGGCGACGAAGACGGTCGTCATGGGAAAGTTCTGCGCACCTCATGGTAGAGAGACCTGAAAAAACTTTTGGCGTAAACGGGAGTGGACCTGTTCTTGTTTGTAAATATTCGATTCTCCGAGAGTTTAGGTTTAACATTTTGTTCTATTATTTGTGACCAGACCGACAAAACGAATCTGCTATCAGAATGAGGTGCCTGCCTCATGAACCCTGTTGTCATTCGGAATATACCTGATCCGAACAAAATGTAAGTTCAAAATAGACTGAAGTTTCAGATGAAATAGAAAAATACCGGAATTTGGGGTTATTGTGTAGTTTAACAATAAGAGGGTCTGATTCTACATATAATACTATTTCCGGTTAGTTTGTTGTTGTGTGAGTAATTTTACTCTTTGTTTTTTAGTCGGTTAAATGTTTTGTATGCGCTCATTTTCCTGATGGGCGTTTGAAAATTGCGTCAATTTTCGTGTAAGATTGCGCCGTCTCTCTTCACGGTAGAGCTCTTTCAAACCTAATTTTGCTGGTAAAGAAATCAGACGTTTCACCTAATCTATTTCGAGTATGGAAGAAGAAAAACTGACGAAGCCCCTGCTTTCTTATGAAGAGGTGATTGAAGTCATGGACAAGCATATTTCACGCGGTGAACCTGCTGTCTGCGATAAACGGATCGTCCGTGTGGAAAAAGTGGCTGAACAAATGGATGAGGATCGTAAAAAAGGGAGATCATACTGCAGAAAAGTTTTTCTCTTTTATCGGAGATTCATGAAAAAGTCATTAATCGCATTTATGTGTATCGCGAGCTTCCTGATTATGACGGCTTGCGGCGGACCACCTGTCGATAAGGCATTGAAGAAAGTGGACGCTTCAATCGAAAAAATTGAAAAAATCCAGAAGAAAGGTGGCAAATTGAACAAGGAAGAACTTGATGCCTTAGGGAAAGAATTGGAAGAACCGATCGAAACATTGAAAAAGGCAGTTGAAAACGATGAGGTCGGTGGACTTACCAAAATAAAAATTGTCACGAAGTTGGGTAAGTGGGCGGTGCTGGCTGTGATCGGTATCATCAATGCTGTAAACGGGCGGGCGAAGGAACTCCCACTCATCGGCAAATACCGTATCCTGAAGTAGTTTACAGGTTTTGATTCTTAATTGTCAATTATCGATATGACAATAAAAAAATATTTTTCAAAACATTACAGTTTGGCTGGATCGAGTTAGGATCGTTGTAGAAACTGTGGGATGCAGCTCGCATGAGCAACGATTCAGATTATATCTTGTACAAGTCGGCTATTTAGAAAATAGGACGGCTTGTGCAAGATGTTTTTTATTGATATACATGTTAGTATATAGTAATATTAAGATGATAGAAATATTGTAGTTCTTGCAGAACTATGTCCAATTATGAAACAAATATTAAATGTAAGGGCGTATATGGAACCGGATATGGCTTTTGTTGAACTAACAAAAAATCAGCAAAAGAAGGATAAAGTATCAATTCGTTACTTTTTACTATTTAAATTATTTTTTTGATTAAATATTGCTGGTATATGATTTATTCCTATATTTGCAAGTGTATTAACAACTACTTGTTATTAATCACAAAGATTAATCTGATTAATAAAGAAAGGTTAGAGTAGAGTAGCGATTTGTTGCATTTCTATTTTACCATAGTTCTGCAAGAACTACAGTCTTTTGATATTAAATTTTTTGTAATTCTAATATTAATAAAAAAAGTGTCTATGAAACGAGTATTTTACTTTATGTTGTGCTTGATATCAAGTATAAACATACTATTAGCTCAGGATAGCAAGATAACGGGAACCGTTATTTTTGCTGAAGACAATGAACCCGTGATTGGGGCGGCAGTTGTTGTAAGAGGAACGCAAATCGGAACTGTTACGAACATGGATGGAGTCTTTACTCTGGATGTTCCGGTTTCAGCCAAAACGTTAGTCATATCTTATTTAGGTATGAAAACACAAGAGGTAGCTATCAAAGATGGAATCAAGGTGATTCTCCAGTCCGATTCGCAAAGCCTTGATGAAGTCGTAGTAACGGCTATGGGTTTAACCCGTGAAAAAAAATCATTGGGATATGCGATCCAGGAAGTGGGGGCCGAAGATTTGACAAAGGTAGGGCAGCTTAACGTGACGAGCGCTTTATCCGGAAAAGTAGCAGGCGTGCAAGTCAACCAGTTCGGTGGTGGAGTAGGTGCATCATCACGTATTTCCATCCGTGGAAACTCCTCTTTGCAGAATGACCAGCAACCGTTGATCGTTGTCGACGGTGTTCCGATCTCGAACGATACGCAACGTACGGGAGACAATACATATAATGGTGTGGACTACGGTTCGGGGCTGAACGATATCAATCCTGAAGATATAGAAACCATGACCGTGCTGAAAGGCGGATCTGCCGCTCTTTATGGAATGCGGGCAGGTAACGGCGTTATCCTTATTACGACAAAATCGGGTAAAAAATCAGGCGGTATAAAAGTCTCTTACGACGGAAGCGTTACTGTCGACCGGATTTCCAACCTCCCTAAATTACAAAACTCATACGGCCAGGGTAACAACGGTGACGAATATCATTGGAAGGCCAATCATCCGGAGCTTTCTTACCAGGAATACGCCGAACAGTATGGTTTCAACTGGGTGGACGGTTCGAATGGCATCAATGACTTCTACGACGAGTCATGGGGACCGCGTCTCGACGCCGGTTTGAACCTCGTGCAATATGACAGTAATGGCCAGAAAGCACCATGTAAGGGGGGTAAAACGAAATGCGTAAAAACAGCATAGAGTAAAACAGACTTGTTTTAACTGAAAAACAATAGGTTAGCAATATAATTAAAGAACTGATCAAGAAAAACGAAACGCGCAAAGAGTTTAATTGAGTCGAACTGTATTTTAATTTT
>ERZ791909.1635-NODE-1635-length-15071-cov-2.984283_pt1 | contig 15071 bp, 14 predicted proteins | sample MGYA00510143_ERZ791909 | MGnify/ENA primary metagenome ERZ791909 (study PRJEB30046, sample SAMN00792093) | human gut metagenome | study: EMG produced TPA metagenomics assembly of the A metagenome-wide association study of gut microbiota in type 2... | reverse complement strand
ATATCGCACCCCAAAAGGCGCCATCCTCCGAGAGCTGCAGAAGCTGCTCTTATGGCTTCCATCTCGGCATGGGCAGTCGGGTCCTTTGCAGTTTCAGTTTTATTATGGCCTCTGCCTATGATGATGCCGTCTTTTACCACTACAGCTCCAATGGGGACTTCTCCCATTGCTGCGGCTTTCTCGGCTTCCTTCAGGGCTTCCTTCATAAACTTTTCCATACATTATATGATAATATCATATTTCCGCCTTGAATTCAACTGCATTTTGCATACAAAGAACACTGCTGCCCGAATATATATACTGCGGCGCCCTCTGTTATGCCTCCGATGTTTTAAGCGTAGATGAATCTATTGCTGCTATCCAATATCCGTATACCAGCTCTGCCGTTTTTTCATCCATATCACTGAGCCCCGAGTACATTTCCTCTCCGCCTCTCAAAGGCTGCCAGAGTGTGAATCCCGTCTTTCCTCCTGCCGGCTGTTCTTCCAACATGAATCTGCCGGGTATACCTATATAATTTCCCTTTTGAGATACTCCGACAATGAAATGACCATATTTTCTGGCCATGGCGTATCCTTCAATGCAGAATTTTTTCAGAAGTTCCACATCTGTCTCTCTGTGCCAGCTGCTGCCGGTCTCGTCTGAAGAAAAAATACCCTTCCTGTTTTTTAAAAGCTGACCCAGTGCATATGCCAGTTGCTGTGTATTCATGGATATCGCCTCCCGCATAATTCTATGCCCTACAGCCTCCGGCTATTCCGGTAATCGTAAACATATGACATCTTTATATCAATTTCTTGTGTTTTTTTTTACTAAAAAGGTTTAAATATACTAAATATGCGGTATAATAGATTTAGTTCATTACTTTGCAGACTAAAGATTACATAGGAGGGCAATCATGATACAGATTACAGGAAACGCTCCTGCAGCGGAGCAGCAGGCTTATGTGGACTATTTGGAAAAGAAATATAACAGAAAATTAAAATCTCTGGACATAACCCTAGATGATGAATTTGCCGACCTGCATTACGAATTTGAGCATGTTCCTTTTGAGAGAATACGCCGTATTACCGGCTACCTGGTAGGTACAATGGATCAGTGGAACGATGCCAAATATGCCGAAGAGCACGACCGTGTTAAGCATGATGTCAGCACCGGCTTTGAACAGCTTTAATATTACGTCAGAGATTCACAGGGCTTTTCGCAGTAATGCGAAAAGCCCTGTTTGCTTCAGTCTTGTTTGATTTTGTTTATTGAACGGCGGTCATCCGATTCCTCCCATTATTGCACCGAGAACAAGCACAAGAAGTGTGAGACCGCAAAAAACATATCTGCCGGCATATTCGTACCAGCCTCCCAGCTTCTTTTTTGCACCCATATCTACCTGCTTTCTGACAAAGTCTTTGCCGCATACCCAGAAAAACATTATTGCGGCCAGCAGAGCTCCTATCGGGCAAAGGTATATGGAGCACACATCCATCCATCCGGAAACTATTCCCTCTATGCATATGGATATGATTCCTCCCACGACTGCTATAACAGCCACTGCCTTCTTTCTGCTGAATCCGAACTTTGTCTGGAGCGCCTCCACAGGAGTCTCAAAGAGATTTACCAGTGATGTAAAGCCTGCAAATCCCACCGCAAGGAAGAAGATAATTATCACTGCTCTCCCTCCTGGCATTCCGGCAAATACATTAGGAAGATATATAAACATCAGCCCCGGGCCACCGCCTGTCAGTTCCTGACCTGCTGTTGCCATGGCCGGAATAATTGTCAACGCTGCTACCAGTGCCGCCATGGTATCCCAGAAAGACACGGTTCTGGCGCTATGAGGTATATCTGCATCTTTTTTGAGATATGATCCATACACAAGCGTTCCCGAACCTGCCAGAGACAAGGAGAAAAACGCCTGTCCCAGAGCATAGACCCACGTCTTGCCGCTGGCAAGAAGAGACCAGTCAGGATTGGTCAGATACCTGTATCCTTCTGATGCACCCGGCAAAGTTGAAATATATATGGCCATTCCCACAAACATAGCAAAGAAAAGAGGCATCATTACCTTGTTTGCTCGCTCTATCCCGGATGAAATACCATATATCATTATAGCAAAGGTTATTATCAGTGCAGCAATGTGCCATCCCACATTTCCGAAGGAGCTTGCAGTTTCGCCAAAGGCCCCGGCATATTCTTCAACACTGCGGGCTTCAAATACGCTTCCTGTAACCGAGCCTACAAAATATTTAAGTATCCAGCCCACAACTACGGAGTATCCTATGGCGAGGGCCAGGCTTCCCAGTACCGGTATCAGCGCAAAGGCTTCTCCCAAGGTTCTTCCCCTGCCTGCTTTCTCTGTTGCTTTACCGAAAGCTCCCATGGGTCCGGCACCCATAGATCTGCCGAAAGCCATCTCTCCGACAACTCCCGTAAATCCTATTATTATCACGCATATAAAATAGGGAATCAGAAAAGCCGCTCCTCCCAGCGCTGAAACTCTGGCAGGAAAAAGCCATATATTTCCCATTCCCACAGCGGATCCTATGCAAGCAATTATAAAACCGCTTCTGGTTCTGAAACTGTCTCTTTCCATTTACTCCTCCTGAATTGTATTTTCATATAGGATACTTTATTTTTGATAAATTTTCAACAAAATGCGTAGATTTTCCTGCTTCTTCCTTGAAATTTAATGCAGTCGGGACTATAATAGACATGTTGTATACAAAATCAATATAAAAACTGAGTAAAAGGAGATGCTTTTTATATGTATAAGAACGCTTTAAGACCTGCCTGGGTTGAAATCAATCTCAACAACCTGGACTTCAACATCAAGAACATCAAAGCCAAGATAGGCGACAGAGAAATGATCGGTGTTATCAAAGCTGATGCATACGGTCACGGCAGCGTTAAGGTTGCTGAAGTTTTAAGAGCGAACGGCTGTAAAACATTTGCTGTTGCAACGCTTCACGAAGCAGTTACTCTTCGCGAAGCAGGTGCAAAGGAAGAAATAATAATTCTGGGACTTACTCCGGATATGTATGCTTCAACCATCGTAGACTATGATATCACTCCTGTAGTATGTAATTCCGAAAATGCTGCTGCTTTTGACGCCGCAGCAAAAGCAGCAGGCAAAACCATAAAAGGTCTGCTGGCCGTGGACACCGGCATGGGCCGTATCGGATATCTTGCAGATGAAACGGATTACGCCATCGAAGATGTAAAGAAGATTCAGGCTCTGGATAATTTCAAAATCAAGGGAATGTTCTCCCACATGTCTACAGCTGATGCTGCTGACAAGACATATTCTCATCAGCAGGAAGAAAAGTATAATAAATTCTACGAGGCACTTACCGCTGCAGGAATTGATATTCCTTTCAGAACCCTTGCCAACAGCGCATCCATCATGGAACTGCCTTCAGTTCACTTTGATGCATGCCGCCCGGGAATCATCCTTTACGGATGCTATCCTTCAGACGAGGTCGATGTAAACCAGCTGGCAATAAAACCTGTTATGTCAGTAAAGGCCAACATCGTTCACCTTAAAGACGTTCCTGAAAACTTCTCCGTAGGTTACGGAAGAAAATTCATATCAGAAAGACCGAGCAAAATCGCCACTCTGGCTCTCGGCTATGCTGACGGTTATCCTCGTCCTTACTCTCCGTTTGGTAAAGTTCTGGTTAACGGATGTGTGGCTCCTCTTGCAGGAAACATCTGCATGGATCAATGCATGGTGGATGTCACCGATGTTCCCGATGTAAAAGTCGGAGACGAAGTCATCATCATGGGTACAGACGGAAAGAATACAATCCTGGCTGACGATATAGCCAAGGCTACCGGTACCATCAATTACGAAATTGTATGCGCTTTCGGACAGAGACTTCCTAAGGTTTACGTTAAATAATAAATCATATAAAAAGGCTCTGCAATTTGGGCGTCGTTGGTAATACAGCAGAATATATAAGGCGTGACTTTTTTGGTCACGCCTTTTGTAATTTCAATGGGCAGGAAAGATAAGCCCCTGTTGCAGAATATTTTCCAATTAAGTAGCCTCTCAAAGCAGATAATGGAGGCTGCTTCGTATAGATGTTTGCTCTTTTATCTGTGATAAATTGGATTCGGTCGGATTTTCAAAAGAAAAAATCATTTTTTATGCTTTCTTTGATACTTTCCAATTAACTCACCTTTTGCCAGTACATAGCCATCCATTGCATTGAGCAAATCATTTTTTTTGCTTTCGGAGCTCAACTGAATTTTTCTGTTCAATGCGTAAACAGTGAACCTATATCTGTGCTTCCAGTTAAATGGCGGTTTTGGGCCTCGATAGCAATGTCTGCCATAAGCAATACCCTGCTCAACATGAATCGGCTCATCTACAGCTGCACCTTGGTGCAATTCACCCGGAATTTTGCTGACAGGAGTTATATTCCATGCCACCTAATGATTAAATCTGGGTTGAATGGGATGACATTATCTATTTTATGTCCTTTCTTCTGATGGCAAAATTCCTATTTGTATTTTTATTCGTTTCAATATTATAGCATCACAGCAAAAATATACCAGCGGCTACAGAGGAACCAGCTATCGTAACTGTCAACTGCCTTATGAATACAAAGCGTTTATCCGCAGGCCATTATGCCTATATATCTATGTGAATATTATCTCATCAGCAGTCTCTGCCGGCGCCATTTCCCGGAAATATGCCTCCTCAAGAGGTATCCACTTTTCCTCAAAAGCCTGTGCCTTCAATGGTCCGCCTCGCTGCAGTATGCGTTGCATCTGAGTTTCAGCATCCGTTTTCATAAACACCTTGTAATCATACAGATGTCTGAATTCCGGGCGCAGAGCATAAGCCCCCTCCACGATAACAAGCCCTTTACATTCAATATGTTCTTTTTTAACAATTCTCATGGAGGAGCAATCAAACACACCATAAGTCAGAGGTTCTCCTTCTGACAGATTTCCGGCCACTTCCGTCATGAAACGCTCATAATGAACATTGCCTCCCGGCTGAGACAGTCTTTCTTCAGTTCTCATCTCCGGAGGCAGAAAGAAGTCATCCATATGAATCACTTCTCCTCCCAGCTGCTCTGTCAGCTGTTCTGCTGCTGTGGTTTTCCCAGATGCGGCCATTCCGTCTATTGCCACTACTACATGCTGCTTTTCGGCAAGCAGCTTTTTTATCTTTTCTTTCATTTTGTGAGCAGTCCTCCCACAAGGACAAAATATCCCGGTACCTGTCCCTCTTTAAGCCACTCCAGCTGTATTCCCAGCAACTTGCTCACGGTAAGCCCGACATTGCCTCCGATAGATTCAATGGAATATCTCATAAGTTCCGGATGTCTGCATCTTTCTCCCGATACCCTTGTGCACCCTGTTTCTCTGCACAGGCTGCAGCTTCCGGCGCTGAGAGACACTGAGTCTTCGTGTTTCTTTTCCATCTCATATAGCTCTCTGCTCATCTGCTCCTTAACCTCTGCCATTATGATCATGCTCTCATCTGCTGTAGTATCGGGATCAAAGTTTATTTTTACAGCCTCAAGGTGAAGCCGTGAAAATCTGTGCCAGAAATCGTCAGGGTTAAAATCATAAGGCGGACATGACCATACATTGCCGTAGTTGGGGCACGCCTTGCAGTATTCAAGAAATTCAGCTACATTTACATATTTATCTATATATTCGTCAATGCTTATATCGCTGCTGTACTTTTCTGTGGTATACATCTCTTTTCCTCCTCCGTGTACATTTAAGTATATCATATTATATTTTTTTATGGTAAAATAAATTAAAACAGAAACAATATATAATTGAGGCGAGGTAAATATGGCATTTGGTTTCTTTAAAAAGGCTGCAGCAGCTGATCTTGTTTTGTATAACGGAAAATTTATCACACAGGAATCCGACTCTGATGACATAACCGCTGTAGCATGCGCAGACGGAAAAATAGTTTCTGCAGGAAGCTACGAAGACATGGAAGAACTTATAGACGAAGAAACATTAACCGTGGATCTGCAAGGGAAATTTGTCCTTCCGGGCTTTGTCGACATCTTTTCATCCCCTGTAACGGAGGTATTTAAAGACAGATACGCCGATTTGTCTCGCTGCGGCGACCTGCAGTCCCTATATTCACATGTAAAGCTTTTTGCAGATGAGAACCCGGATTGTGAAGTCATTTTCGGCTACGGCTACAGCGAAAAACTTCTTCTTGAAGCAAACAGCGATTATCAGGAAGCCATCAGAGATGAGGAACTCATGCGAAAGATCATGAAAATGCTGGACGAGGCATGTCCTGACAGACCGGTGATTCTCCTCTGTGAAAACACCGTTTCATGTCTTCTTAACACAGCGGCCTCTGACACGGTAAAAGAAACCGCAGAAGAGGAAATGGTCCAGTATATAACAGTCCCGTACATCCTTAACCTGATGATACCTTTCGATTTTGAAGCTCTTGAGCAGGATGTCCGGTCACAGATTGAAAAAATGAACCGCCATGGCTTTACTGCCGCCCTTGACCTTGGAGTTCCTGACTATTTCGAGGACCTTTATATAGACTCTCTTATAAGTTTTTATAACGAAGAAGTGCTCCACCAGAGATTTTTCGGTTCGTACCTGATGAATCGTCCTCTGATGCCGGACGGCCTGGTTCACAGACTCATGGCGCGTAAGACACAGTGCAACGAAATAGGTGACTACATCAATGCTAATGCTCTTTACATAGAACTCAACGGGGAAGCCTGTCCTCTTGACTTTTCTCAGGATGCCCTTAATTCAATCATGACACGGGTTTCTGATAAAGGATTCAGCATATTTATTTCCGCTGCAGGCATGGATGATTATCTTATGGCGTATAACGCAGTTGAGTATATACGCAGCAAAGGCTGTCAGGGGCTTGTGGCAATACGATCTACTCACAAATCCGATAGCCTGGCTAACGAGTTTGTGCATTGGGAAAGTGCTGCAAAACTGCCTTCTTTTTCAGACATCTCATCTATGACCTCGGAAGAACTGATAGATCTCCTTACCGCAGAGGCAGCTGCCTTGACCGGAACGGAACAATTCATCGGTACTATCCGCAAAGGCAAATTTGCCGATATGGCTGTCTTTGACAGAGATCCTTTTAAAATGAGTCCTGAAGAGCTTCTTTGTCAACCTGTATCAATGACAATTTTTAATGGAAAGATCATATGATTTATTATGGGAGGTTAACGATGAAAAAAATTTTTTCTGCGATTATGATTTTGATTCTTTGTATATCCATGGCTTCTTGCGGAGCAAAAAAAGAGCCTGTCTCTGCTGATGACATTATAAATCCTGTAAACGTCAGCATCTCCATCAGCGACAGTTCAAAAGATCAGTTGACTGTAGATGGTTTTAAATCTGTGGAAAAAACGGAATTCATCGTTGAAGAAGGCACCAATGTGCTGGATGCAACGCAGTTATTCTGCATTGCCAACGATATAGATTTTACAGTTGGTCCTTCAGGTGATTACATTTCTTCCCTCAACGGCCTCAAAGAAAAAGATCTGGAGGATACCACAGGCTGGATTTTCCTTCTTAACGGAGAGATGGGCAACAAGAGTGCAAAAGATGAAGTTTTAGAGGAGGGAGATGAAATTTCCTGGGAATTTGTTGACTTTACAACTTTTTCGTGATAGAATCCGTATGTAAAAATCATTTAGCAAACTTTCCTTCTTTTATTGAATACACACACACTTTCAGTAAAAGCGCCTCATATGGAGGCGCTTTTACTTTTTTGTATTTTAAGTTGGTGATAATGTGGCTTTGATGCCATCCTTAATGATTACCTGTTCTCTTTCTTCTTATAGAAAATTACCGTGCCACTGCAACCTATAGTCATCAGGAGGGCAAAAAGAATGACACTTGTGCTGTCCCCGGTAGTCGGGGTTGTCGTGTTCTGACCTCCTGCTTCTTCTGCCTGTGGCTTCTTTTCTTCTGTTTCTATGACTGTTTTACCACAATATCTGCAAACCTTTGTCACAGTTCTTACTTCCGTACCGTCAGTACAGCCTTCTTTCGGCTGCCATTCGCCATAAGTGATGTCATATGCATCATCTTTATATCCATCAGTGTACCGGTCATTTTCAGTGTCCACTTCGTGACTTACCATTTCGCCATTTTCCCACACTTTGATGCCATCAATACTCACAACGGTACGTCCCGAATTGCCGTTGCCATATTTTGTATTAAATTCGAACAATCTTGAGCAACTGATATCTTTTTGTTCTTTTGTATACTCTTTGTTCAAGTCATCGGCTGTAAGCCCTTCAACAGTATTCGTACCTGTAATATTAATAGTATACCCGTAATCGCCTTTATTTGAGTCATTAATATTAAGTACTGCTTTTCCGTCCTTCGATGAGATTACTTTACAGTTGTTATAGTTCAGCGTCATATTGTATGTAGAAGGACCCCCTGTAGGGCCGCCATCCGTGTACACATTTATCGTTTTGCCGGATGAATTAAATGTACATCCGTCAAAGGTCATAACCGGTGAGCAGTAAGTCCAGATGGCATAATCTCCCTGCGGTGCATTAAATACCGTGTCTTTAAAGGTTGCAGACTCATAACCCCAATAGAAAGTTTTTCCGTTTATTGCACAATTTTCTACCACAGTGTTGTCAGCTCTGACAAAACCAAGATAGTCTGCAGAACCTGATTGCATAGTCATGTTTTTAAATGTTATAGTACCTGCGCCATCAAAGCTATAATCAGAATTATACTCGGTACCGAATTTATCCGGATCAGGTATTTCTGCTCCTATTCCCCACTCTGTTTTATCAGTACCGGCTCCGATAAAAGTCAGGTCTTTTCCAACTGTTTCTGCACCTTTATGGTACAATGTATATTTCCCCTCTCCGAGAGTGATAACATCCCCGCTCTTGGCAGCAGTTACAGCTTCTTCAAGCGTAGCAAAGCCTTTATCGCCAATCCAGGCGACATACCCGTCTGCCATAGCAACGGACGGTACCATTGCAAACGCAATTGCACAGCAAAACAGCGCTGCTAATAATTTTCTGAAAGTTTTCATATTCTCCTCCTTATTAACTTTATTATTCTATGCTCTCCACAGTTCCAACAAGTATGGCCTGCAGAACAAATCTTTTCTGTTCATCAAGATCTGATGTGCAAGTTGAAAGAGTAATGATTTTTTCTTCGGAAGATGGTGTCTCTATTCCGGTATACATATTTTTGCTGGTTGCCAATGAAATATACTTTTCATATTCTTCATTGTTTTCGCGGAAAATTCTGAAAGTTCCATCGTCTATGTCGGCTGTATATGCTGAAAATATTTCGTATTTATTCCAGTCTTGACCCGGCATAAGTATATAAATATATCTGTGCTGATCTCTGTAATCCTGCTGCTTGAATTTTCCCAGAGTTCCGAACATAGAATCATTTTTCATGTTATGTCCGTAAATTATGGTATGCTGATCGCTGAGATCCGGAGCATTTGCTGCGTCGATGAATATACTTCCTGCAAAGAGATATTCTTTTTTATAGGTTCTGTACAGGTAGTAATCGTTGTCGGGGCCCTGCAAGAGAGGATAACTGATATCTGTGCCTTCAATATATATCCATCCTTTTATGTCTCCGTTTTCTTTCACAAGTCTGTCCAGATCCACATAGCTGATGCTGCCGTCATCATTCTGTATCACATAATCATCATTGGCCTGATTATAAAAATCATCTATTTCCTTGTAGCCCATGTAAATGTCTATAATTTTGTACAGTGCAACCAGGAAAACTGCAATGCATAACAGCATAAGTACGGTATATATACCTTTTTTCTTGGAAGGCTTCTTTTCAGTCATTTCTATCACCCCTTATATGATATAGTTTTCAAGAACCTGCCCTTCGAAATCAAAATCTTCTATCTGAAGGTAGTATTCAGCACTGTCAATAAGTGCTTTCATCGGGCAGAGTCCGATAACTTCACTTCCGATTACCTTTACGCCATATCTTTTTGCTTCGGCTTTTACCAGCTCTGTTACTCGGTAAAGCGGAGTAACTCTATAGTCGGTCATATTTATGGACACCTGAGCAATGTTTCTGTCCTCGAGCATAAAGCCCATAGCCTTTACATTGGCAAGTCCTCCGTCTTTCTCTCTTATAATCTTGGCAATGTTCTTTGCTATCTGTACATCGGAAGTATTGAGATTAAGGTTATAAGCAACAAGAGGAGGTCTGGCTCCAACTGCAACAACTCCACCGGTAGGGTGTATTCTTGCGCCGCCGAAATCAGGCTCCCATTCCGGATCTTTCACTTTTTCGGACATGCCCTCAAACTGACCTTTTCTTATTGTGGCCAGGTTTTTTCTGGCCGGCTTCTGTGCAGACATTTCGTATAGGAATACGGGCAGATCCGCCTCCTCTGCAATCCTTCTGCCTACTGTTTTAGAGAGTTCTATGCATTCTTCATTGGTTGCATCCTTAATCGGAACAAAAGGCATTACATCCACACATCCCATTCTCGGATGTTCACCTGTGTGTCTGGTCAGGTCAATAAGTTCAACAGCCTTTTTTGCCAGTTTTACGCTGGCTTCCTCGACACCCTTTGCATCTCCGATATATGTTATAACTGTTCTGTTATGGTTAGGATCTGATGAATAATTCAAGAGCGTACAGCCGGCAGTGGTTCTTATCTGATCCACGCAAGCTTCTATAACTTCCTGATTTCTTCCTTCTGAAATATTAGGGATGCTTTCGATAATCTGTGCCATTTTGTTTCTCCTTTATTTAGAATTATATCATATTTTTTGTGATTTGTTATAAAAATCTATATATTATAATAGTGAAGACAGGACTTCCCCGTATATCTCTTCTGCCAGTTTTTCTGCCTCACGTACCATATCCTCAGCTTTTCCGAAGCGTGCTTTCACCGCCTCGTCTTTTATTCCCGGAAGGTTTATCATGACATTGAGATATGCACCTCTGATGCCTGCTGCGTAATTCAATGCCGCAACCCCCAGGTCCGAAGAGGCATTTGGGTTGGATTTCCCTACAATTCTGGCTGTCTCAGCCAGCCCTTTCATACATAGTTCCATGGTTTCATAAGGTACCTCTGTTGCAGTCACTGTTGCTTCCTGTATTGCTCTGCTTCTTTCAGCCTTCTGCTGATCGTTTTCCTTAGGGAGCTTGAAGGCTGCAGAGACTTTGTTGAAAGCTTCCGTGTCCTTGTCTATTCCTTCAACAAGTTTTTCATATACCTTAAGGCTTGCTCCCTTTACTTCTTCACACAGTTCTCTGTGCTGAGCATATTTTTCTTTGGGGATTGTAAGATCACATACCATTGCCGTAAGCGCTGCCCCTTGTGCTGCCGAAAGAGCACTTACAGATCCGCCGCCCGGAGCCGGAGCATCAGACCCCAGCACGTCGAGGTAGTTTTTTATGGTCATATCAACTAATTTCATTTTTTACACCGGAATTCCTTTCTTTATTGTTTTCATTACCTGATTTGATCCAAAGCGATAGCACAGCATCTCCATATCCTGAGCATTCCATATCACCAGATCGCCTTGCTTGCCTTCTTCTATGGTGCCTGTTATGTTGCCTCTGTTTATAGCGCAGGCCGGATTTATAGTTACTGCTGTCAGAACTTCCTCCGGTGTCATCCTGTATTTCAGATATCCCAAATTCATAACAAATTGAAGATTTAGGGACGGACATGAGCCGGGATTGAAATCCGAAGCTATGGCAACAGGAATCTCAAATTCGTCTATCATCCTCCTCACCGGAGCGAAAGTCGCTCCCAGATAAAAAGACGTGGCCGGAAGGCACATGGCGGTAGTGCCTCCCTCTGCCAGAGCATTCATTCCCTTGTCATCTATCACAATAAGATGCTCCGCCGATTTTGCTTTCATTTGTCCGGCTAAAACAGATCCTCCTATGGCCTCTATTTCATCTGCATGTATTTTCAGATTAAACCCGAGTTTTTTTGCTGCTTCCATATATACCCTGCTCTGCTCAACATTAAAAACAGAATCCTCTGTAAATATATCGCAGAACTCAGCCAGCTGATGTTCTTTTACATAAGGCATCATTTCGCTGCAGCAAAGCTGAATATATTCTTCTTCGCGGCCCTTCCACTGCTCTTCAACCGCATGAGCAGGCATGAAAGTTGAAACCACGTCCATAGGGTGGGTCTCATTTAGTTTTTTCACAACCTCCAGCATCTTGACTTCCGTTTCCAGCTCAAGTCCGTAGCCGCTCTTTGCCTCGCAGGTAGTAACTCCCAGGCTCATCATTTCATCCAGGAAGCCTTTGGTTTTGCTGTACAGTTCCTCAAAGGATGCCTCTCTTGTCTTTCTGACGGTATCCATGATTCCGCCTCCTGCCCTGAGGATATCCAGATATCCGGCCCCTTTCAGTTTAAGAGGAATCTCGTTCTGTCTGTAACCACCGAAGACCAGATGAGTATGGCCTTCAACCAGGCCCGGCGTCACCAGATTTCCTTGCGCGTCTATAATCTCGTCGACCTGGATTTCGCTGCAAGGCAGCTGTCCGCCGCATGTGACGGCTTCTATGATTCCATCCTTTATCAGCACTGCCGCATCATGAAGTTTAAGGTTTTGGCCTTGCTCCTTGCCTTTATGGCTGAAACTTCCGACAGGTGTCTGCAGTGTTCCTATATTTTTTATCAGTAATGTTGCCATTAAAGTTCTCCTGTATACTATTTTACGAATTTATCAACAGTTTCATCTACCAGATTCTCGTCTGCAAGATAAGGTATGGTTATATGACCCTTTCCGGCATAATTTCTGTTGTATTCAACTGATGTGGAGAGGGCATTTTCATTTCTTGCCCAGTTTCTTCTGGCAACACCGCCCATTACATCCCACATCATGGCGGATTTTATTATCTCATCGGTTCTTTCGCTTCCATCCAGCAGCAGTCCGAAGCCTCCGTTTATGGCTTTTCCTATTCCTACACCGCCACCGTTATGAAGAGCACACAATGACATTCCTCTTGCTGCATTTCCGGCAAAGCACTGAACTGCCATATCCGCCATTACATTTGATCCGTCTTTTATGTTGGAAGTCTCCCTAAACGGAGAATCCGTTCCTGATACATCATGATGATCTCTTCCCATCATAACAGGTCCGATTTTTCCTTCTCTTACCATTTCATTAAACTTGAGAGCTATCCGGGTTCTTCCTTCGGCATCCTGGTAGAGAATTCTTGCCTGGGTTCCTACAACCAGCTTATTGGCCTTGGCATCTCTTATCCATACCCAGTTGTCTCTATCCTGTGCTCTTCTTTCCGGATCGATGCAGTCCATTGCGGCTTTGTCTGTAGCGTCAAGGTCTTCAGGCTTTCCGGACAGGCATACCCATCTGAAAGGTCCGTATCCGTAATCAAATAGTACCGGTCCCATAATATCTTCGACATATGACGGCCAGATAAATCCATCTTTGTCATCATATCCGTTCTTGGATATCTCTTTGATTCCGGCGTCATACATGGCCTTCATGAAGGAATTTCCGTAGTCAAAGAAGTACGTGCCCTTTTCTGTAAGAGCCTTGATTGCCTTGTAATGTCTGTGGAGCGTTTCGTCAACTCTCTTGCAGAAAAGTTCTCTGTCTTCGTGGAGCAGTTTCGTTCTTTCTTCAAAGGTCATTCCTACAGGGCAATATCCTCCGTTATATACATTGTGGCAGGATGTCTGGTCTGAAAGCAGGTCTATTTTGAAATTCTTATCAACAGCTGCCTCCAGGAGGTCTACGATATTTCCGTGATATGCAATGGAAATGCTTTCTTTTGCTGCAAGCTTTTCTTTTGCAAGTTTAAAGACTTCGTCAAGGTCTTCCATTACCACATCAACCCAGCCCTGGCTGTATCTCGTTTCTATTCTGGAGCGGTCAACTTCTGCAAAAATTCCCACTGCTCTTGCAATATTTGCAGCCTTAGGCTGAGCGCCGCTCATGCCGCCGAGACCTGAAGAAACAAAAGTATGCCCTGTAAGGTCTCCCTGTTCAGGTACCCCCAGATACTTTCTGCCGGCATTTAGAATAGTATTGAAAGTTCCGTGAACGATTCCCTGAGGGCCTATGTACATCCATCCTCCGGCAGTCATCTGTCCGTAGTTAGCAACGCCCATTTCCTCGGCAATTTCCCAGTCATCCAGATTGTCGTACATTCCGATCATCATTGAATTGGTGATTATTACTCTCGGTGCCGTAGGCTTAGAAGGGAAAAGTCCCAGCGGGTGCCCGGATTCAACTACCAGAGTCTGATCCTCTGTCAGTTCCTCAAGATATTTCTTTATGAGCCTGTACTGAAGCCAGTTCTGACACACCTGGCCTGTTTCTCCATATGTAACCAGCTCATAAGGATAAAGAGCCACTTCGAAGTCAAGGTTGTTTTCAATCATGACCTGGAATGCCTTTCCTGCCAGACATTTTCCCTTATATTCATTTATAGGCTTTCCGTATATACGACCTTCGGGTCTGTATCTGTAAGCGTAGATCCTGCCTCTTGTGGTAAGCTCCTCCATGAATTCAGGTGCAAGTTTTTCATGAAGTTCTTCAGGAACATAACGCAGGGCATTTTTCAATGCTATTTTTGTCTGAGCTTTAGTGAGCCTGAAGCCTCTGTCCGGAGCTCTTCTTATTCCTTTCTGAAATTCCGGGTAATCCGGATACTCATTATCCAGCTTTATTGTCATCGCTTCATTTATTGTTTTATTGTCCAACATATTTTCCTCCTCCTGAAGTCTGTGTGAATTATTTTAGCTTTACTGTTTTTTCTACGGCTGCAAGAAGCTTGCCGTTCTTTATCATTTCGTCGAACTTGACCAGTTCGTCATGCATTATCACGTCTCTTTCTATCGGATCCGAAACCGTTCTTATATACTCATAGGCGGCTCTTGTTGCAGGTGCCAGGTTTTCTATGCCCTTTTCTCCCTGCTCCTGTCTGAGCCATATTCCCTGAGCTGCGGCAGCTATCTCTATGCCGATTACCTTCTGTGCGTTATCCAGAACCATGGCTGCAGTACGTGCCGAAGTAGTTCCCATAGATACATGGTCTTCCTGATTGGCTGATGAAGGAATGGAATCCAC
>ERZ791909.1624-NODE-1624-length-15175-cov-2.945569_pt1 | contig 15175 bp, 9 predicted proteins | sample MGYA00510143_ERZ791909 | MGnify/ENA primary metagenome ERZ791909 (study PRJEB30046, sample SAMN00792093) | human gut metagenome | study: EMG produced TPA metagenomics assembly of the A metagenome-wide association study of gut microbiota in type 2... | reverse complement strand
CGCTGCTGATGGTGCTCTATGAAAATTATCTGGCCAAACACATCTCGGCGGACGACTGGGTCAACAGCCTGATAACAGGGCTTCCGGCCGAGAAGAACGCTTTGGTGGCTTCTACAGCCAGTGGTTATCTGGCGAATGTCATGTGGGAGATAGCTCCGGCAAACCGGGCAGAAGTAGAAGCCCGCATTTATACGATGACACAGAATCATCCGTTGCCTTCGTGCCGGATACAATTGATGCGCCTTTTCATGCAGAATGCCATTTCCGAACCGATGGTGAAGAAGCTCTACATTTTGTGGCAACAGCAGTCCGACAAACATCTGAACCGACAGGATTATACAACTTTAGCCTACGAACTGGCTATTCGCATGCCTTTGGAGAGCGAACAGATACTCCGCACACAGCGGGCACGTATTGACGATCCGGATCGTTTGCGGCAGTTCGACTTTATCTCACGGGCAGCCGTATCCGATACTGCGCGGCTCGATACTCTGTTCAACAGCCTGCTGGCGGCAGAAAACCGCCGGATAGAGCCTTGGACGACTGCTGTCATTCGATACCTGAACCATCCGTTGCGTGAGGATCAGTCGGTGAAGTACATTCGTCCGGGACTGGAGGTGCTGGAAGAGGTACAATGCACCGGAGATATTTTCTTTCCCAAAAATTGGGCGGCAGCTTTGCTGGGCAATCATCTCAGTTCATCGGCTTACGAAGAAGTGGTACGCTTCCTGAACGAGCGTCCCGATTATTCACCGCTTTTGAAGAACAAGATACTGCAGGCAGCCTATCCGTTGTACCGGGCAAACAATTAAAATAATCACCGGAATGCTTGGCTTTGGCACTCCGATGTTGTATCTTTGCTAACAGATTCATGATTTAGATTCAAATTAGAATGCCATAGAAGAGGAAGCCCGCGAAGCTTCCTCTTTTTTTTGTATCCCTGCCTTCCGGTGTCTCCAACCCTGTGGCTTTCCAACCCTTCAAGACGGTTGCTTCGTGCTCCGGAGAGCCTTGCTTCGCCCAAAACAGACACTGGCATTTGCCCGAACAGACACCGGCATCTTGCAGAAGAGAGGCTCTCTTCCGGAATGGCTCCCGCTTTTCTGTGGAAACGCCTTCCGAACGTTAATAATAAGTAAATCCGCTCTTGACAAAATCTGCCACTTTATTCATACTTTGGAAAACTATTCTTACCTTTGCCTCACTAACTAACATTACGTAATAAAATTAAGAGATATGGCAACACCTCCGTTTAAGTATCAACCTATGTTCGAACATGGGGAAGATAAAACCGAGTATTATCTGCTTACCAAAGACTATGTGTCAGTAAGCGAGTTCGAAGGAACACCTGTGCTGAAAGTACAGAAAGAAGGTCTGACAGCGATGGCTAATACTGCTTTCCGCGACGTATCTTTCATGCTTCGCCGTGCGCACAACGAGCAGGTAGCGAAGATTCTGAGCGACCCGGAAGCAAGTGAAAACGACAAATACGTGGCATTGACTTTCCTGCGCAACGCTGAAGTGGCTGCCAAAGGTATACTTCCTTTCTGCCAGGATACCGGTACGGCTATCATCCACGGTGAAAAAGGACAGCAGGTATGGACAGGCTATTGCGATGAAGAAGCTTTGTCATTGGGTGTTTACAAGACATATACGGAAGAAAACCTGCGTTATTCACAGAATGCTCCGCTCAACATGTACGACGAGGTGAACACGAAGTGCAATCTGCCGGCCCAGATCGATATCGAGGCTACGGAAGGCATGGAGTACAAATTCCTGTGTGTGACCAAGGGTGGTGGTTCTGCCAATAAGACTTATCTGTATCAGGAGACAAAAGCGATTCTGAATCCGGGCACTCTGGTTCCGTTCCTGGTTGAGAAGATGAAGACACTGGGTACAGCGGCTTGTCCTCCTTATCATATTGCATTCGTTATCGGCGGTACTTCGGCTGAGAAGAATCTGCTGACTGTGAAACTGGCTTCTACCCACTATTACGACGAGTTGCCGACTACCGGTAATGAGTATGGTCGTGCTTTCCGCGACGTAGAACTGGAGAAAGAGGTACTTGCCGAAGCCCAAAAGATCGGTTTGGGAGCACAGTTTGGCGGTAAATATCTGGCACACGATGTACGTATCATCCGTCTGCCCCGTCACGGAGCTTCTTGTCCGGTGGGCTTGGGTGTATCTTGTTCTGCCGACCGTAACATCAAATGTAAGATCAATAAAGACGGTATCTGGATTGAAAAACTCGATTCTAATCCGGGCAGTCTGATTCCCGCAGAACTGCGTAGCGCAGGTGAAGGCGATGTAGTGAAGATCGACCTGAACCAGCCGATGGCGGATATCCTGAAGGAACTGACTAAATATCCGGTAGCTACACGTCTGTCACTCAACGGTACGATCATCGTAGGCCGTGATATCGCTCACGCTAAACTGAAAGAACGTCTGGATCGCGGCGAAGATCTGCCCCAATATATCAAAGACCATCCGATTTATTATGCCGGTCCGGCTAAAACTCCTGCCGGCATGGCTTGCGGTTCGATGGGACCGACTACTGCCGGACGTATGGACCCCTATGTGGACTTGTTCCAGAGCCATGGCGGCAGCATGATTATGTTGGCAAAAGGTAACCGTAGCCAGCAGGTGACCGATGCTTGTAAGAAGTATGGCGGTTTCTACCTCGGTTCAATCGGCGGTCCGGCTGCTATCCTTGCCCAGAACAATATCAAGAGCATCGAATGCGTAGAATATCCGGAATTGGGTATGGAAGCTATCTGGAAGATCGAAGTAGAGGACTTCCCCGCATTTATTCTTGTAGATGACAAGGGTAACGACTTCTTTAAGCAGATAAAACCCCGTTGCGGTTCTTGCAGCAACAAATAAGAAATGGGTAAGTAACTATTAATAATAGTTGTTTATCATTTTAACTCGAGTGAGAGGCGTCTGTATGCTGTGTTATACAGATGCCTTTCTCATTATAAATACCTTGATCATTATCAGTAAAACGAATCACCGATGGAACTACAAAAGAATCCTCAACACATTGTCTGGCTGGACGTTGTCCGCTTCGTAGCCATGTTTACCGTTGTCTGTTGTCACTGCACAGACCCTTTTAACTTTTATCCGGGCACACCGCCCAATATTGGCGAAATAAAACTCTGGGGTGCCATCTACGGAGCCTTGCTTCGTCCTTGCGTCCCCCTGTTCGTGATGATTACCGGAGCACTGCTTCTTCCGGTGCGCGGCGAGATCTCTGTCTTTTATAAGAAACGCATTCCGCGCGTCCTGTGGCCGTTTCTGATCTGGTCCGTTATCTACAATCTGTTTCCCTGGATCACCGGAGTGTTGGGCATCAAGCCGGAAGTCATTCTCGACTTTTTCCCTTATTCGGGCGAGGAAGTGATGCGCCAGTCGCTGCCTGTCTCTTTGGACTACATTGCTCAGATTCCTTTTAATTTCTCCATAGTAGATGTACACATGTGGTATATTTACCTGCTGATCGGTCTGTATCTTTACCTCCCCGTCTTTTCTGCCTGGGTGGAGAAAGCATCCGATAAGGCGAAGCTGTGGTTTCTCGGTGCATGGGCTGTCACTCTGTTGTTGCCATACTATAACCAGTTTGTGGCACAATACCTTTGGGGAACCTGTTCATGGAATGCGTTCGGCATGCTTTATTACTTTGCCGGTTTCAATGGCTATCTGTTGTTGGGACACTATCTGCGCAACCTTGACTGGTCTTTGGGTAAGATCCTGGCAATCGGTCTGCCGATGTTTGTAATAGGATATGCCGTTACCTTCTTTGGCTTCCGCTACATCACGGCTTTGCCGGAGTTTAGCGACGAGATGCTCGAACTCTTCTTCACTTATTGTTCCCTGAATGTAGTGATGATGACCATTCCCGTGTTTATGCTTTGCAAGAAGGTGAATTTCCGTTCGGAGGGGATCAGGAAGGCACTTGCCAACCTCACTTTGTGTGGTTTCGGCATCTATATGATACACTATTTCTTTACCGGCCCTTCCGTAGTGTTGGTACGTACGTTAGGTGTACCTCTGGGTATTCAGATACCGGTGGCGTCTGTTTTTGCCTTCGGTGCTTCGTGGCTGATTGTGTGGACTGTCTATCGTGTGCTGGGCAAGAAGGCGAAATGGATTATGGGATAAAACTGTAATTAAAGCATATTATTTATGAATCGTAAATCAATACTATTAACAATTTTACTTTGTGTCGCTTCTTGGGCAATGGCTTCTCCGGTAACCGGATTGTTGGAGCGCATTGACAAAGGAGCTTCGAAGAAGTTTATTATCGAGCAGGTGAAGTCCGATGCCGACTTCTTTGAACTCGACCAGAAAGGTGATAAAGTCGTTATTCGTGGAAATAACTATGTAAGCATTGCCACCGGGCTGAATTGGTATCTGAAGTATTACGCAGGTATTCATCTCTCATGGAACGGAATGCAGGCGAAACTGCCGGCTGTACTTCCGCCGGTGACAAAGAAAGAACGCAGGGAAACAACATTGCCCTACCGCTACGATCTGAATTATTGTACTTTCTCTTATTCTATGGCTTTCTGGGATTGGAACCGATGGGAGAAAGAGATTGACTGGATGGCTCTACACGGCATCAATATTCCTTTGGCGGTGACCGGAGCTGAGGCTGTGTGGCACAATGTGCTTGATAAGTTGGGATATACCAAGACAGAGATCAATGAATTCATTTCGGGTCCGGGATTTTTTGCCTGGTGGCTGATGAATAACTTGGAAGGTTGGGGTGGTCCCAATCCCGACAGCTGGTATACCCGGCAGATTGCTTTGCAAAAAAAGATCCTGAAGCGTATGCGCGAATACGGTATAGAGCCGGTGCTTCCGGGCTATTGCGGCATGGTACCTCATAATGCGAAAGAGAAACTTGGCCTGAACGTATCCGACCCGGGAACATGGTGCGGCTACCGTCGTCCGGCGTTCCTGCAACCGAGTGATCCGCGTTTCGAGGAGATTTCTTCTCTTTACTACAAAGAACTTGAGAAACTGTACGGCAAAGCTAACTTTTACTCCATGGACCCCTTTCACGAAGGGGGAAACACAGCAGGTGTCGACCTCGATGCAGCCAGTAAGGCAGTGATGAAAGCTATGAAGAAGGCCAATCCGAAGGCTGTCTGGGTGGCTCAGGCCTGGCAGGCAAATCCGCGTCCCAAGATGATTGAGAACCTGAAAGCTGGAGATTTGCTGATACTTGACCTGACAAGTGAGTGCCGTCCGCAGTGGGGAGATTCTACTTCCGAGTGGTATCGCAAGAACGGATACGGGCAGCACGATTGGATCTATTGTATGCTTTTGAATTATGGTGGCAATGTGGGATTGCACGGAAAGATGGACAATGTGATCGATAACTTCTATCTTGCCAAAGCCGATCCGCATGCAAGCGCTACGCTGAAAGGGGTGGGAATGACTCCTGAAGGGATTGAAAACAATCCGGTGATGTACGAGCTGGTGATGGAGCTGCCTTGGCGTCCCGACCGGTTCACGAAGGAAGAGTGGCTGAAGGAGTATGTAAAAGCCCGTTATGGCGTTGATGATCCGGTGGTACAGGCTGCCTGGACCAATCTGGCGAACTCTATTTATAACTCGCCGAAGAACCTGACCCAGCAGGGGACACACGAATCAGTATTTTGTGCCCGTCCGGCGGAAGATGTGTACCAGGTATCCAGCTGGTCGGAAATGAAAGATTACTACCGTCCGCAGGAGGTGATAGAAGCTGCCCGCCTGATGGTTTCCGTAGCCGATCGCTTTAAAGGTAACAATAATTTTGAATACGATCTGGTAGATATTGTCCGCCAGGCACTGGCCGAGAAGGGACGTCTGATGCAGAAAGCTGTGACTGCCGCTTATCGTGCAGGTGATAAACAACTCTTTGCACTGGCATCGGGAAAGTTCCTCGACCTGATTTTGTTGCAGGATAAACTGTTGGGAACCCGTCCGGAGTTTCGAGTAGGAAAGTGGATTGAAGAGGCGCGTGCGTTGGGTGATACACCCGAAGAAAAGGAATTGTACGAATGGAATGCCCGTGTACAGATTACGACCTGGGGTAACCGGAACGCGGCCGATTACGGTGGTCTCCGAGACTATGCTCACAAAGAGTGGAACGGCTTGCTGAAAGATTTCTATTACATGCGTTGGAAACTATATTTCGACTTTCTTTCTCAGCGGATGGAGGGAAAGGCCCCTGCGGAAATTGATTTCTATGCCATAGAGGAACCTTGGACGAAAGCTGCCAATCCCTATTCTGCCGAGGCGGAAGGAGACTGCATTGAAGTAGCGAAGCAGGTGATGCAAGCGGTTGAATAATACTTTTCTACCACAGATAACACAGATCATTGTTTTTGATAATCTGTGTTATCTGTGGTGAAAACAGTTTTATATACCTCCTTTCCTCAGAGTTAACCGTTGTCATTCGTTTGTTTTGTTGTCCCTTTCCATATCCGCATCATATAATATGCACAATGCGTAAATGCGAAAACAAACGAGATGATTAGCAATACTTTACTTTCATTCCAACCTACAGTCTGCTGATGCCATAAGCCGGTAATGACACAAAGCAGAGACAGTGCAATGCCGATCATGTTCAATGCCGATTGTCCCCGGCGATTTTTCACACCATGTTCCAGTTTACTGTGTTTCATGCCGTAGCCGACATAGATGTCCAGTCCGATCAGCATCCACAGTACTAATCGTATCCAGGTATCGGCCGGAAGGAAAAGCATCATGCACAGACAAGTGAGTATTCCCAGAATGGGGACGAGAGGCACAAACGGAGTTTTAAATGAACGGGGTACGTTCGGCATGGTCTTTCGCACTACGAGGACGGCTGCGCATACCAGTGTGAAAGCCATCAGTGTACCAATGCTGGTCATCTCTCCCGCCAGGCGTGCCGGAACAAATGCGGCGAGCAGGCCCACTATCAGCATAAACAGGAGGTTGCTGCGCGCCGGTGTACGGAACTTCTCGTTGATGTGCGAAAAGAAGGGGGGAAGTAGTCCGTCATGGCTCATGCTCAGGAAAACACGGCTTTGCCCCAATAAAGTAACCATAATGACCGAACAATAGCCGAACAGGATGGCAAGAACGATGGCACGGTTCAGCCACGGATAATCCGGGTGAATGATGCCTGTTGCATCGGCATGTCCCATGTGTTCGATGGCAATGGCTACCGGTGCGATGCCCTGCTGGCCGCTAAATTCGGTATAATGGGCTACTCCTGTCATTACGTGGGCAAACAGCATATAAAGTACGGTACATACCAAGAGTGATACCAGGATACCGATCGGCATATTCCGTTTCGGATTTTTTGTTTCCTGTGCAGCCGTACTGACGGCATCGAATCCCAGGAAAGCAAAGAAAACGATGGCGGCTCCACGCAGGACACCCGAGAGACCGTATTCGCCAAGTGTACCTGTATTGGCGGGGATGTATGGAGTATAGTTGTCGGCATTTATATATTTCCAGCCCAGGACAACGAATATGGCGATCACCGATACTTTGAGAAATACAACGATGCCGTTGAAGATGGAGCTGCCTTCTGTTCCGCGAATCAGGAAGATGCTCATCAACACTACGATCAGGAACGCCGGGATATTGACGATTCCCCCATCCCATGGGCAGGCGGTCAGGGCTTGCGGCAGATGTATATCGAGTCCTTCAAGAAAGACGACGAGATATCGGCTCCAACTGATACTGACGGTAGTGGCTGCTACGGTATATTCGAGAACGAGATCCCAGCCGATGATCCAGGCTATCAGTTCGCCCATGGTGGCGTATGAATACGTATAAGCACTGCCTGCCACCGGAATCATAGAAGCGAACTCAGCGTAGCAGAGTCCTGCGAAGCAGCATCCGAGTGCAGCTATGGCGAATGAAAGGGTGATGGCCGGTCCGGTGTAGCCCGCTGCTACGGTGCCGGTGATTGAGAAGAGTCCTGCTCCGATGATAACACCGACGCCCAGTGCTACCAGACTCCAGGGGCCCAATACTCGTTTTAATGATTTACTGCCCGACGCATTGGCCTCTGCCAATAGGGCTTCAAAGGGTTTCTTTATGAATAATCCCATCTTCTTGTTTTTTCTTTACTGGTTATGGTTGTATTTGGAATAGGTAATTCTTTTCCAGACTTAGCTATTTATTTGAAGTTGCAAAGATAATTAATTCATAACACATACGGTCATAGGATGTTCACTTTTAGGGGTTGAGGAGGTGTCAAAACCCACCACAGAAGACGCAGAGTAACACTGAGCCGATTCTAAGTTGTTGATTATTCATAAAAAGACTCTGTGCTACTCCGTGGTGAAAAGAGTTTCGACATATCCTATCGGAAGTGGGTTTGTAGTTCTTTTTGTCAGTAATTAAGATGCGAACTGAGGAGCCTGCTTTGGCGAATGTCTCACTTACAATGTGTTGATAGATAGTATTGTACCAACGTGAAAATACCTTTAAAACCAAAGCCCCGTTGGTTTCAAAGGAAAGGGATCTTGGTTTTAAACCAATAGGCCTTAGGCTTTAAACTAACGGGGCGTATGTTTGTATGGGGAGGAGTGTAAACTTTTGTGGCTTATCCCACCCATTCTGCGGATATTCCCATTCTATTCCAGGTATTTCGTGATCTTTCCACTGATTTGTAAAAGTGAAATCTCACATAACTTGGTATCGTATTCAGCCGAAAGTATGCGTTCTTCAGCATCCAGCAAACTTTTCTGCGCTTCCCGCATTTCGATACCCGAAAGGTTGCCCAGCATGTAGCGTTCCATAGCTATCTCGTGATTCTCTTTGGCGGCTACCAGATTCTGTCGTTCCAGTTTCAGCATTTGCAGATTATTCTGGTAGGCCTGCCACAGATTGCTAAGGTCTGCTTTCAGCCCTTGCTCCAGTTGTTCACGTTGAAGGCGGGCGTTTTTTATGGCAATGCGTGCATTGTTCTTTTCGCGTCGGCGATTTCCATCGAAGATGTTGAAGCCTACCGTTACTCCAAAATTGGCTCCCAGATTACCTCTTTGGCTATTAGCGGCAATATCGTACTTATTGAAGGTATATCCGTATCCGGTATTCATCTTCAGGTAAGGGTAGTTGCGCGAGTTTACTTTCTTATAGTCCAGCATGGCGAGCGTGTTGTTTTGTTCAGCTTTCAACAGTGACGCGTTCGTCAGTAAGGTAGCATTCCACAACTCTTCGAATCGAAGCCCGGCATTCACTTTTATAATGCTGTCTTCTATCACGAGCGGTTGATCCACATCTTCGTTGGCCATCAGTTCGTTTAACTGGATGCGCGAGGTATGCAACAATTCCTGTTGCTTCATGTATTTGGCGCTGTCGGCGTTGAAGTCCACTTTTGCCTGTTGATAGTCCAGACGGGAGAAGTTACCGATGTGGTAACGTTCTTCTACGATTCGCAGGCGTTCTTTCGACAAAGATACCGCATAACGGAAATTCTGCAAGCGGATTTTTTGCTGAACATAGTTGTAATATTCGGCTGCCAGATTGGCTATCAGGTCCTCGATGGCGATACGGGTATTGGTTTCTCCCTGTAGTTGCAGCTCTTTCAGTTTCTGGTAATTGGCTGTAATGTTAAAGCCATCGAAGATGGTCCAGTTCAAGTTCAGACCCACATTCAAGGTTTGGTCGAAGACACCGTTTTCTTTTACCGATTCTCCGGTGGCCCGGACCTTGGTATTAGTGTTGTCCACTGTCCCCTTGTAGCCTGCCGTAAAATCGAGTGTCGGCAGGTAACCTGCGTTACCCGGGGTGGCGTTGTTCCTGCTCACTTGCTCTTCATTGCGGACTATTTGCAGGGAGTAGTTATTCTGAAGTCCATACTCCAGGCAGGATTTCAGGGTATATATTTGTGGCTGCTGTGCCTGCATGGCAAAAGGAGCACAGCACAATGCTATGATAGATAAGACGATCTGTTTCATTCTTGCTTTAATTTATTACTTCGGTTCGTCGAAATATAACTGTAAATGGCAGGTACGATGTACATGGTCAGCAGGGTAGATACCAACATACCTCCTACTACAGCCGTACCCATTGCGATACGTTGGTTGCAACCTTCACCCGAGGCGAAAGCCAGCGGGATTAATCCCAGGATGGTAGAAGCACTTGTCATCAGGATAGGACGCAGGCGTTGTAACGCCGCATCTTTGATGGCTGTCATCTTATCCTCACCCGTTTCTTGTTTCAGGTTGGCAAACTCTACGATCAGGATACCGTTTTTAGCCACCAGTCCAATCAGCATAATAATGCCGATCTGGCTGAAGATGTTCATTGTGATACCTCCAAAATACATGAATACCAATGCGCCTGCAATAGCCAGGGGGACGGTCAGCATAATGATCAGCGGGTCTTTGAAACTCTCGAACTGTGCTGCCAGGATCAGGTAAATCAGTACAATGGCCAGAATAAAAGCAAACATCAGACTTGAAGAACTCTCGCGATATTCTTTCGAATCACCGGTCAATGCTGTGCGGAACGTGTCGTCCAGCGTCTCTTTGGCTATCTTGTCCATTTCGTCCAATCCTTGTCCGATGGTTTTTCCTTCGGCCAGTCCGGCGGAAACAGTGGCCGAAACGAAACGATTGTAACGATACAGTTTCGGAGGCGCGATGCCACCGGTCAGTTCAATCAGGTTGTCCAATTGCACCATATCGCCTTTGTCACTACGAATGTAGATGGATTTCAGATTGGCAGGTGTGTTACGTTGCTGGCGGTTGATTTCTCCTAAGATCTCATATTGCTTGCCGTTCATATAGAAGTAGCCCATTCGCTGTCCGCTCAGACCGTATTGCAGGGTCTGTGCGATGTTACGTGTACTTACCCCCATGATGCTGGCTTTGTCGCGATTGATATTGATACGTGCCTCCGGCTTGCTGAACTTCAGGTCTACGTCTGCCATCTGGAATACCGGGTTCTCGTAAACCTTCGCCATGAATTTGGGCAGTACTTCCTGTAGCTTTTCGATATTAGTGGCCTGCAATACGTATTGGACGGGCATACCGCCACGCCGTCCGCCAAAAGAAGATGACTGCTGGACGAATGAACGAGCCATCGTCTTTTTCTGTACTGCTGCCGACAGTTTTTCAGCCACATCCATCTGGGTGTAGTCACGGTCTTTCATGTCTTTCAGCGTGATGCGCACATTACCGCTACCACTCGATACACGGGCGGTTACCGATTCGGCATCCGGTACAATCGAGTCTACGAGGTCATTGATGTCTTCCGTATAGTCCCGGATGTATTCATAGGTCACACCTTCGGCTCCACGGGTATTGATACTGATTTGCGAACGGTCTTCCAACGGAGCCATTTCTGCCGGGATGTAATTCCACAAGAAGGCAATGATGCCAATGGTAATTGCTACAAAGGGCAGGGCAATCCAACGTTTATGGAGGAAAACAGCCAGTGAACGACTGTAGAGGCGGTTCATTCCTTCGAAGAAAGGTTCTGTTTTCAGATAGAACCAGTTCTGTTTCTCCCGTTTTACCAGTAACTTGGTGGCTAGCATCGGAGTAAAGGTCAGAGCCGCAAAAGAGGAGATGATAACCGAACCGGAAATAACAATACTAAATTCACGGAACAGTCGTCCTGTCATCCCCTCCATAAAGACGATGGGGAAGAATACGGCAACCAGCGTAATGGTGGTAGAGATGACAGCGAAGAAAATTTCTTTAGCCCCTTCGATGCCGGCCTCTTTCGGGGGCATTCCTTTCTCAATGCGGACATAGATGTTTTCCGTCATTACGATAGCGTCGTCCACCACCAGACCCACTGCCAACACGACCGCCAGCATGGAGAGCACGTTGATGGAGAAGTCCGCCAGATACATGACGAAGAAGGCACCGATCAACGATACCGGAATCACGATGCAGGGAACCAGCGTCACCCGCCAGTCGCGCAGAAAAAGGAAGATAATAATGATAACCAGGATGAAAGCTACGTAAACGGTTTCTTTTACTTCGCTGATAGAGGCACGGATGAATTTGGTATTATCGAATCCGTAAGAATACTTCACGTCTTCCGGGAGGTCCTTCTGCATCTTCTCCATGCGTTCATATACCGCATCGGCTATCTTTATATGGTTGGCACCCGGCTGGGGGATTACAACGATTCCCACCATGGGTACACCATTCATCTTCATGTAGCTTTTGATGTCGGCAGGGCCTAGTTCGGCTCGACCGGAGACCGCAGCGTCCGATATCACTGAAACGGATGATGCGGTCGTTCTCTTCTTTGACGATCAAGTTGTTGAACTCTTCTGCAGTGTGCATCAGTCCCAAAGTACGGATGGTAAGTTCTGTTGTATTTCCTTCGATACTACCTGAAGGGAGTTCCACGTTCTCTTTGTCTACCGCATTCTTCACATCGATGGGAGTGATCCCGTAACCGGACATCTTGATGGGGTCGAGCCATAAACGCATGGAGTATCGTTTCTCTCCCCAAATGGAGACACCGCTTACGTCTGAGATCGTTTGCAACTGTTCTTTTACAGTCAGGTCGGCAATTTCACTGAGTTCCAGCAAAGAACGTTTGTCGCTTTGCAAAGCCACCATAAGGATAGGGGTGGCATCGGCGTCGGCTTTCGATACGGTAGGAGGGTCACAGTCACGCGGGAGATAACGTTGGGCACGTGATACCTTGTCACGCACGTCATTGGCAGCTGTTTCCAGGTCGACGGAAAGCTCAAACTCTACCGTGATACGGCTTTGTCCCTGCTGACTGACACTGGAGAGTGAGCGGATGCCCGGAATACCATTGATGTTCTGTTCCAAGGGTTCGGTAATCTGATTTTCGATCACATCGGCATTTGCACCCGGATAGGAGCAGGACACTGAAATAATAGGGTTATCTACGGATGGATACTCCCGGACACCCAGGTAGTTGTACCCGATCAGTCCAAAGAGCAAAATGATGATGGTCAGTACCGTTGAGAGTACCGGCCGTCGTATACTTAATTCGGATATATTCATAAGGCGGTCGGTAGTTAATTAATATTATCCAGTGTGACAGGCAGACCTGTACGAAGTTGCAGGGTTCCCGAAGTGATGATGGTATCACCCATTTGTAGGCCCTTTATGACTTGTACTTCAGCTTCGGTACGGATACCTGCGGTTATTTCTACCGGTTCGGCCTTACCCGATTTATAGAGGAATACTTTATCCTTACCCATCTCAGGTACGATGGACTCCGATGGGATGGCGATGGCATTCGGGATTTCTTCTTTTTTCAGTTGGATGCTGGCGTAACGTCCCGGTAGTATTGCCCCGTTACTGTTAGCATACAGTGCACGAACGGTCAGTGTACGGGTAGACTGATCGATTCGTGATTCGGTGGCATATACCTTTGCGGGGAAAGAGCTTAACTTTCCTTCCAGTTCGAAGTTGAGGTTAGTTCCCTTTTTTACCTGACTGGCATAACGCTCGGGTACGGAAAACTCTATTTTCAGAGGAATGATTTTTGTCAGTTTGGCTACGATGGTAGTAGGTGAAGCATAAGAGCCGACGCTGACCTGCCGGAGTCCGATCACCCCGTCGAAGGGTGCGCGAAGTTCGGTCATGGCAATATTCGCTTTTACCAAATCAATATCTGCATTCAGGGTGGCCAGTTCCGTTTTTACCTGCTCGTAAGCTTCCTTACTGACGGCATCCCGTTCGAGCAAAGCATTTTGGCGGAACACACGGTCTTCGGCAAGTTTTAGTTGAGCTACAAGACGTTGCAACTGGGCCTGTAATTGCCGGTCGTTTACTTTTGCCAGTAGTTGTCCTTTCTTTACGGTTGTTCCTTCGTCAAAGTTGATCTCAACAATTTTTCCCGAAGTCTCAAAAGAAAGATCCACCTCCTCGTCAGGCATCAAGCTACCGCTGATTTGAATCTGGTCTGTCAGCAATTGTGGTTTTATGATTTTGGCGTTTACGTTCAGAACCCTTTTATTGATCTGTTTGCCTGTCATCACTTTGTCGGCTGCTGCCAACTCTTCATTTGCTTTAGGAAGTCGGGAGTAAATTCCCCAACCTATCAGTCCGGCACCAACCAAGATGACGATGCCCCATTTTACCTTTTTATCCATGTCTTAGTATTAGTATATGTCTGTTCAAAGGTTAGACTAAGACGATAGGGAAAGGTTTAATCGAGAAATTAAAATATAGATTTATTTTTTGTGTTAAGGTATCTTATCGATTATGTTTTCTTAATCTGTGATCAAAAATGGCCTGTAATGGATTGAAAAAACGCATTAATAGACTCAAATCGTCTGTTAGGATTTCAGTGTCTCCTTTCAGTTGCTGTTACGTTTCTTGTTTTTATATTCTTTTAATTTTGATGTTTCTTATAATTTTGGTTTTGTTATTAATTTGTTGTTAGTACGGTATTATGTGCTTTTATCTAATTCATAATTCCATATATGTCTTTTAGTTATATTGTCTATAATGCTTTGATTTAAATATATTTCTTCTTGGTGAAAAAATAAATAATATATATGATTGAAATAGCAACTATAATGTAATGTATGGGATTATATATATAATTTGAGGCTCTTGATGTAGCAGACCAAAAAATACTATATAAGCAGAAATTAATAGCATTATAAAAGAAATGACATAATATAAGAAGAAGTCCATTTCTTGATATGATATATAAATATGCTAATATAAATCCGAAGCATGATAAACCAATGACAGTATATATACTCCCTGCATGTAGCATGCCAAAATACAATCCGGTCGTTATAATTATAATCCATTGGTTTAATTTATCTTTAAATTTATTGATAATAATAATTCTGCAACTTAGCTCTTCTAAAACAGGAATTAAAACCAAGCCATATATCAATCTTGGAAACGTAAAAAATTCTTTTTTTATTAATGATATGTCTTTGGAAATAAAATCGATAAATCCTATAACTATATGCACGGATATACTTAAGATAAAAATTGAAATAATTGTTTTTATGGAAATTTTGGTGTTGAAAGACTGGCGAAACTGAATGTTCTTTCTGAATAATAAAATAAATATAATGAGGGATAATAGAGTGATGGGATGTGGTCTCAAAGTTGGACTTTGCACTAAGTTCCCAATAATTAATACCATCAAAAGACTAATTAATGGATACGCAAGAATTATGACTAGCAAAGATAAAAAGGGA
>ERZ791909.1623-NODE-1623-length-15177-cov-3.819733_pt1 | contig 15177 bp, 10 predicted proteins | sample MGYA00510143_ERZ791909 | MGnify/ENA primary metagenome ERZ791909 (study PRJEB30046, sample SAMN00792093) | human gut metagenome | study: EMG produced TPA metagenomics assembly of the A metagenome-wide association study of gut microbiota in type 2... | reverse complement strand
TCAAATTGCGCCGCAAAATTACACATACTTTCTTTATTCACAAAACTTTCGGCAAATATTTCTCAAAAACTATTCATAAACAACTCATTAACCGTAAAAAGTTACTACCTTTGAATCTGTTATATGTCTATTAATAATATAAAATGGTATGAGACAGAGTATAAAAGAACGAATGCATGCATTACGAATGACATTCCCCCCCAATTACATTAAAGCGTTTATCATCCCCAGCACCGATCCGCATTTGAGCGAGTACGTAGCTCCGCACTGGATGTCACGTGAATGGATTTCCGGTTTCACGGGTTCGGCAGGAACCGTTGTCGTCTTAATGAACGAAGCCGGACTATGGACCGATTCCCGTTATTTTCTACAAGCCGCCAAAGAATTGGAGGGTAGCGGTATTACTTTATATAAGGAAATGCTACCGGAAACTCCCAGTATTACAAAATATCTCAGCCAGAAGTTAAAGCCCGGTGAATCGGTAAGTATCGATGGCAAGATGTTCTCCGTACAACAAGTTGAGCAAATGAAAGAAGAACTTGCAGCATACAGTTTGCAGGTTGACTTATTCGGTGATCCGCTGAAAAGGATTTGGAAAGACCGGCCTTCTATACCTAATTCTCCGGCCTTCGTCTATGATATTGAATATGCCGGCAAAAGTTGTGAAGAAAAAGTTGCCGCTATTCGTGCCGAATTAACAAAGAAAGGAGCGTATGCCTTATTCTTATCTGCCCTGGACGAAATAGCATGGACTCTCAATTTGAGAGGGAACGACGTGCATTGTAATCCGGTAGTAGTCAGCTATCTGTTAATCACGCAAGATGACGTGATTTACTTCATCTCACCGGAAAAGGTTACAAAAGAAGTGAACGAGTATTTAAAAGAACAGCATGTCAAGTTGAAAAACTACGATGAAGTAGAAACTTACTTGAATACTTTTACAGGCAGAAATATCCTTATTGATCCCAAGAAAACAAACTTTGCCATATATTCTGCAATTAATCCGAAATGCAACATTATACGTGGTGAATCTCCTGTAGCTTTATTAAAGGCTATTCGAGACGAACAAGAAATTGCAGGTATTCATGCAGCTATGCAGCGGGATGGCGTTGCGCTCGTCAAATTCCTCAAATGGTTGGAAGAAGCAGTGCCTTCCGGCAAAGAGACAGAACTAAGCGTAGACAGGAAATTACATGAATTCAGAGCAGCCCAGCCCCTTTATATGGGAGAGAGTTTCGACACTATTGCCGGATATAAGGAACACGGAGCTATTGTGCATTACTCCGCAACTCCGGAAAGTGACGTTCCTCTTCAACCCAAAGGTTTTCTTCTTTTAGATTCGGGAGCCCAGTATCTGGACGGGACTACCGACATTACCCGCACGATCGCATTAGGTGAACTAACTGAAGAAGAAAAAACGGATTATACTTTGATATTAAAGGGGCATATTGCATTGGCTATGGCTAAGTTCCCAGTCGGAACCCGGGGCGCCCAACTTGATGTTCTCGCCCGTATGCCGATCTGGAAATATGGAATGAACTTCCTTCATGGTACAGGCCATGGTGTCGGGCATTTCCTCAGCGTGCATGAAGGACCGCAAAGTATCCGCATGAACGAGAACCCTGTCGTATTACAACCCGGCATGGTTACTTCCAACGAACCGGGAGTTTATAAAGCCGGCAGTCATGGCATCCGCACCGAGAACCTGACGCTTGTCTGCAAAGACAAAGAAGGTATGTTCGGAGATTATCTCAAGTTTGAGACGATTACTTTATGTCCTATTTGTAAAAAGGGAATAGTCAAGGAAATGCTGACAAATGAAGAAATTGAATGGTTAAACAATTATCATCAGATTGTCTACGAAAAGCTGTCACCGAATCTTAACGAAGAAGAAAAAGTTTGGTTACAGGAAGCGACTGCTTCTATTTAAGCCAACCTTGCTTAACACCCGGATGTCATACAACATAGGGCAGCATTAAATTAAAAATTTTATTAGGAACAAATACTTTATGGCTTTAATAAAATCTGTACGCGGCTTTACTCCCGAAATCGGAGAAAACTGCTTCCTCGCAGACAACGCAACTATTATAGGAGATGTAAAAATAGGAAATGATTGCAGTATATGGTTTAGCACCGTATTGCGCGGTGACGTCAATTCTATACGTATAGGCAATGGAGTTAACATCCAGGATGGAAGTGTTTTGCATACATTATATCAAAAATCAGTTATCGAAATCGGCGACCATGTTTCCGTGGGGCATAATGTAACCATACACGGAGCGACTATCAAAGATTATGCTTTAGTCGGAATGGGATCGACCATACTAGACCATGCTATAGTCGGTGAAGGAGCAATTGTAGCTGCCGGTTCTTTAGTCCTAAGTAATACAGTAATCGAGCCTGGAAGTATTTGGGGTGGAGTACCTGCCAAATTTATAAAGAAGGTAGACCCGGAACAAGCCAAAGAATTAAACCAGAAGATTGCTCACAATTATCTGATGTATTCGCAATGGTATAAAGAATGATTTTTTAGTAAAATCGGAAACAAAGCTTCACTCCTTCTTACACTTAAAACATAAGAGTAAGAAGGAGTTTTTCTTGTATTACCCGAATCAATCATCATTGACTTCCAAAGTCCATATTCATCTTATTTAACCCTCTGAGAATTGAAATATTACGAAATATCCGTAGATTTGTAAAAGATTAAATCGAGGCAGTGAATCAACAAACATTCACCTATTATGAAAATAAGACTACTACTTACAATTCTCTTACTGACAGCAACAATAGCTGCCAATACCCAAATCATGGAAAGAACGTTTTTAAAGAAAGTACTTACCAAGTTAGAAAAGATTGAATCTGCGACATATTACGTCACTGACGAAAGCCGGCAACCTGATGATTCCACCACATTATTCAGTAGCAAAGAGTTTGAGCTTATCGCAATAGAATCTTGGAGCCGCCAAGTATCTTCTATTCGAAATTACGCAAACCGGAAGAAGTTAAATGATACTATTCTAAACGCAGCCAATGAAGTAATCAAACAATATCAGACAAGCGGTGCCACACCTTACTTTTTCATTGTAGATCAAGAAGGAATCAGAAGTTATAGTAAAGAGAATACCGATAAAGAAATAATCCATACAATAAAAGAACTACTATGAGCAGACTATTTACCTTCCTTTGCCTGTCTTTGTTATTCAATCTAGCACAGGCACAATTACCGACCCCCGAGTATAAAAAAGGACAAGCCATCCTGAGTGGGACAATCGCCAATTACAATCCAGACGACAATCTGATATTCAAGATCGGTGCTCCCAATATCGTAATGGGAACAGCCGAGACACTTTATCCGACTGTTGAAGCAGATGGAAGTTTCACGATTAATATTCCTCTCTACCATAGTGCTCAAGTACGGATGATAATAGGAAATGCAGATTTAGTCATTCTGTTAAGTCCCGAAAAAGAGACCAATGTAACTATCAATTTAAGCAATCTGCCAGGAAAACAATTTGTATATAGTGGTCAGTATGCTACCATTAACAATGAATGGTGTCAGCCGGAACTGATAACAAAGATACCTCCTGTTTATAGAGATGGCGACTTATTGGATTCTATTGCAGGCATCAGTGCCAACGAGTTCAAGGAACGCTGCATCAACCAATACAAACAGTACATAGCGCACAACAACACACAGTCGCAATTCAGCGAAGACACTCGTACACTAGCCAATCTTTCATGCGCATTTGATTGTCTGGAAAACCTGCAAGCTACCCACTATTGTCTGCAAACAGCTTATCAGAAGAAAGAAAACATTACGCGAGAACAAGCTTTTGCAGCTTTCCTCGATATACATTTACCTGATGATTTTCACAACTACCTGAAAGATTTTCCTGTCAATCACCCTTTGGCACTTTATTGTTATAATTACCGTAATGTAGTCACAAACTTCTTATATGATACACACTATGACCCACTCTCTATGGAAAAATATCTATTGGAAAACGCACCGCTCACAAAAGAGGAGCAGACACTCATTCATCAATATGAAGCAGCTTTTAAAGCAGGAGTAATCTTCCGGCAGCAAAACGATTTGATGACACTCATCCGCAAATATACTAAAGAGAGAGACGACTGTAACTGGAAAATATTTTCCGAAGCCAAAAAACGTCTGGGGCATATCCTGCAAGACAGCACCTGTTTGCCGGTTGACTACATACGCGCAATCTATATGCGCTCCAGCCTTTACAACCTACAACCGTTGACCTCCCGGCAGGAAATCATGGCTTCGGAAATTACAAATCCTATATTCATAGGAATCATTCAAGACATGAACCGTCAGATGCAACCCCGGAAGAAGGCAACAACAAAGAAATATACCATCTGCGAAGCGCCGCAAGTGGCAGAAGAAGAACTGCTGGATGCACTCATTGCACGTCATAAAGGCAAAGTACAGTTTATCGATTTCTGGGCTACCTGGTGTGGCGGTTGCCGGCAGATTATCAAAGAATATGAGCCGCTAAAGAAAGATATAAGTGAAGACAAAGTAGCTTTCATTTACCTCACCGGCCCCAGTTCGATAAAGAAGACATGGGAAATACTCATAGAAGATATCGCAGGCGAACATTACTGGCTGGACAAAGAGCAATGGGAATATCTTTGGACACATTTTCAAATGACAGGGTTACCGATGTATCTGCTAATAGACAAGCAAGGGAATATAGTGAAACGATTTACTCACATTACCGCCAAAGAATTAAAAGATTTACTGGAACAAGAAATCAATAAGATATAAGTCCGTACAAATACTAATAAAAGAGAATTGTTTTTCAGGGCAGGATTTCGGAGTATGAAATCCCCTTTAAGAAGAGAGAAGTCCCCTTATTTTAGATTGACCCATTACAGAGAACTAAAATTAGGGGACTTTTATAATTAGAAATTAATCATGTGCATAATCTTCTCCGTAGCTCCGGCGTTGCTTGTCACATAATACCCCGCATTTGTACCGGTTTCACGCAAGAATACCTCATCAGTCCGGAAACGATCCAGCAAAGTTTTCAGTTCATCATAATCTTTGATAGAATAGGCTCCTTTTGCTTCCAGCAATTGAACAGCTTCCATAAATTTCTGGTATTTAGGTCCGAAAATCACAGGAATACCATACACGGCTGCCTCCAAAGTGTTGTGAATACCAACCCCGAAACCACCCCCGATATAAGCTATTTCTCCATAACGATAAATAGAAGAAAGCAATCCGAAACAATCAATAATGAGACAGTCAGCTTTCAATACATTCTTTTCGTCGGCACGGGTATAACGCACGTAAGGACGTTTCAGTTTGCTGATAATCTCTACCAGGTGATTTTCATCAATTACATGGGGAGCTATAATCAGCTTCATTTCCGGGTGATTGTTGAAATACTCAAGGAATAAATCTTCATCCGGTCCCCAAGAGCTTCCCGCCACAAAAGTAAAGGTATTGTCTCCTTTGAACAGTTTCACTAACGGAAGATCTTTGGCTTCCTCGCGAATCTGCAATACCCGGTCAAAACGGGTATCACCCACTACCGTCACACGGTTAATACCTATCTTTGACAAATAGCGTTTGGAAGTCTCATTCTGCACAAACAGGTGGTCGAAATCCTTCAACACATTCCGATATGTCCCTCCATACCATTTAAAGAAGATCTGATCGCGGCGGAAAATAGAAGACACACTATACACCGGGATACGGCGTTTATGCAGTTCGTCCAGATAATTTTTCCAAAACTCGTACTTGATAAAGAATGCCATGCAAGGGTTTGCGATATCCAGGAACTTCTTCACATTCCGCGGTTTGTCAAACGGCAGATAGCAGACAATATCCGCTCCCCGGTAGTGCTTGCGCACTTCATAACCGGACGGAGAGAAAAAAGTAAGCAATATCTTATAATTCGGATATTTTTCCCGAATCATTTCTATCAAGGGACGTCCCTGCTCGAACTCACCAAGCGAAGCGGCATGGAACCAGATATACTGCTCCCCTTTCTCCACCTGTTGGCGTAGAAGTTCATATACCACCCAATGCCCTTTCATCATCTTCCGGGGCTTGCGGCTAAACGGAGCAGCCAAATGGACGAAAAAGTCATAAATGACTATTGCCAGGTTGTAAAGCATAGTACTATGTATGTCGATTACTTCAAAACCTCTACCGCCCGTTTCATACGAGCCACAGTCTCTTCCTTACCCAATACCCAGGAAATGTCGAACATGTGCGGGCCTTTGCCTTCGCCTACCAGAGTCAGACGGAAAGCATTCATGATATTACCTGTATGATAACCTTTTTCCGCAATCCAGTCCATTACGACCTTTTCCTGCCCTTCAATACTAAAATCTTCAATGCCGGCAATTACTTCCGCCAATTCGGTCATACACTTAGCCGAATCTTCTTTCCAACGTTTCTTTACTGTCTTTTCATCATATTCGGTAGGAGCCACAAAGAAGAAGCTGCATGTCTCCCACAGTTCCTTTACGAAACTTACGCGGTCTTTCATCATCCCGACCACAGTAACAACCTTCTCGAAAGGAGCCTCCACACCGTGTTCTTTCAATACAGGCACAAACAGTTCGGCAATCTCTTCATTCGGTTTCTGCTGGATATACTGGTGGTTGAACCAAATACCTTTCTTATAATCAAATTTAGCACCCGACTTACTGCAACGGTGCAAGTCGAATAACTTTATAAGTTCGTCCATTGACATCACTTCCTGATCGTTACCCGGATTCCAGCCAAGCAAAGCAAGGAAATTGATGACAGCTTCAGGCAAATAACCGGATTCACGATAACCGGAAGAAACCTCTCCCGATTTCGGATCATGCCATTCCAACGGGAATACGGGGAATCCCAGACGGTCACCGTCACGCTTGCTCAGTTTGCCGTTGCCTTCCGGCTTCAAGAGCAGAGGCAGGTGAGCAAATTCCGGCATGGTATCTTCCCAGCCGAAAGCACGGTACAACAGTACGTGCAGCGGAGCGGAAGGCAACCATTCTTCCCCACGGATCACATGGGAAACCTCCATTAAATGATCGTCCACGATGTTAGCAAGGTGGTAGGTAGGCAGTTCATCGGCCGATTTATAAAGAACCTTATCATCCAGAATAGATGAGTTGATAATCACTTCACCACGGATCAAGTCGTTCACACGAACATCTTCGTTCGGTTCAATCTTGAAACGGACTACATATTGCTTGCCTTCCGCAATCAGTGCATCCACTTCTTCCTTCGGCATAGTCAGTGAATTACGCATCATCCCTCGGGTAGATGCGTCATATTGGAAGTTAGCAATTTCCGCACGCTTGGCGTCCAGTTCCTCCGGGGTATCAAAGGCGATGTATGCTTTTCCATTCTCCAGCAAAACCTCTACATATTTCTTATAGATTTCGCGGCGTTCCGACTGACGGTACGGGCCATGTTCCCCACCGAAGCTCACACCTTCGTCAAAGTGGATACCCAACCACTTGAAAGATTCGAGTATATACTCTTCCGCTCCCGGAACAAACCGGTGAGAGTCAGTATCTTCTATACGAAATATCAGGTCTCCGTCGTGTTGACGCGCAAATAGATAATTATACAAAGCTGTACGCACACCACCGATGTGCAGTGCTCCCGTAGGACTCGGAGCAAAACGAACTCTTACTTTTCTTTCTGCCATAATTTGGGTTAGTATAGGTAAATCGTGGCAAAATTAAACCTTTTTTTCCACACTATTGTTTTTTTTTGTACTTTTCGCAAAAATTTCAATGCGTATGGAACATTTGAAGAAGAAAAAGAGTTTCTCATGGAGAGATTTGCTATATAAATCACTGCTATTTGTGGCTACTGTGGCACTGATTGTTTATTTCTTACCGCGCGACGGGAAGTTCAACTACCAGTTTGATATAAACAAACCCTGGAAGTACGGGCAGTTGATAGCTACTTTCGATTTTCCTATCTATAAAGACGAGGCGGTGGTGAAGCGCGAACAAGACAGTCTGTTAGTTCTTTTCCAACCTTACTACGAGCTCGACAAGAAGATAGAAAAGGACGCCATCAGCAAATTGAAGGAGAACTATCATACGAACCTGAAAGGGATCCTTCCATCCATAGATTACCTGCGGTATATCGAACGCACGCTCAAAGAAATCTATCAAGCAGGGATTGTATCGACAGAAGACATACAGCAACTGCAAAAAGACAGCACTTCGTCTATCATGGTTATAGACGACAAGCTAGCCAACCCGCATCCCACCGAGGAGATTTACACGGTGAAGAAGGCTTACGAATACCTGCTTTCGGCTGACTCTACCCATTTCAACCGGGATATTCTAAGACAATGTTCGTTGAACGAATACATCACTCCCAACCTCACTTTTGACGAACAACGCACCCAGACTGCCAAAGAAGAAATGCTGAACAACTATTCCTGGGCGAACGGGCTGGTAGTCAGCGGACAAAAGATTATCGACCGGGGAGAGATCATCAGCCCGGAAACTTATAATATTCTGGAATCACTGCGGAAAGAATCCATTAAGCGGAATGAGTCAATGGGGCAAAGCCGCCTGATTCTCGGAGGGCAGATTCTGTTTGTGGGTATGCTGATGTTGTGTTTCATGCTTTATCTTGATTTATTCCGGAAAGACTATTATCAACGGAAGGGCAGTTTGTCGCTGCTGTTCACTTTGATTGTATTTTACAGTATAGTCACGGCTTTCATGGTCACACACAATATATTCAATGTGTATATCATCCCCTATGCGATGTTGCCGATCATTATTCGTGTGTTCCTCGATTCAAGGACCGCTTTCCTGACACACGTCATCACGATATTAATATGCTCCATATCCCTACGCTTCCCGCATGAATTTATCCTGACCCAGTTGGCGGCGGGACTGGTTGCGATATTCAGTTTAAGGGAATTATCCCAAAGATCCCAACTTTTCCGGACGGCGCTATTAGTCATATTGACTTATGCCGCCATTTACTTTGCCTTCGAGTTAATGACGGAGAACGGGCTTTCCAATGACTTCTCGAAACTGAATTTGCGGATGTACACCTATTTTATAATAAATGGAGTTCTGCTATTATTCGCTTATCCGCTGTTGTTCCTGTTGGAAAAAACATTCGGATTTACCTCCAATGTCACTTTGGTGGAATTATCGAATATCAATAATGACTTACTGCGCCAGATGTCCGAGACGGTACCGGGAACTTTCCAGCACTCCATGCAGGTAGCCAATCTTGCGGCAGAAGCAGCTATCCGCGTCGGTGCGAAAAGCCAGCTCGTACGTACGGGAGCTTTGTATCACGATATCGGAAAAATGGAGAATCCGGCTTTCTTCACCGAGAACCAGTCGGGAGGGGTCAATCCGCACAAGAACCTGAGCTACGAACAGAGTGCACAGGTCGTGATCAGTCATGTCACGGACGGATTAAAACTAGCCGACAAACACAATCTGCCTAAAGCCGTCAAAGACTTTATCAGTACGCATCATGGACGGGGGAAAACAAAATATTTCTATATCTCGTGGAAAAACGAACATCCGGACGAGGAGCCGAACGAAGAATTATTCACTTATCCCGGTCCGAACCCGTTTACTAAAGAACAGGCCATCCTGATGATGGCGGATGCCGTAGAAGCAGCTTCACGCAGTCTGCCGGAATATACGGAAGAAAGTATAAGTAACCTGGTCGACAAGATTATTGACTCCCAGGTTACAGAGGGCTACTTCAAGGAATGCCCTATTACTTTCAAAGATATTGCCACAATAAAAACTGTATTCAAAGAAAAACTAAAGATTGCTTATCATACCCGGATCAGTTATCCTGAGTTAAAGAAATAAGCAGGCCGGAACAGGCATCTTCCAAAATATCCAGCACATACTCGAAACCTTCGGCCCCACCATAGTAGGGGTCGGGGACATGATCTGCGGGGATACGGTTGCAATATTCCGTCATGCGGTGAATCTTCTTCCATTCTTCGGGAGAGGGAGCTTTATCTTTCAGGTCCTCAATATTACGGTCATCCATACCGATAATCAGATCAAAATTATAAAAGTCCTCTGTTCGTACCGGGCGTGAACGATGCACCAGTTGATACCCCCGACGGGCAGCGTGGGCACGCATCCGGCTGTCCGGCAACTCTCCCTGATGGTAAGACAGGATTCCGGCGGAGTCTATCACAAACTCTTTCTCCAGTCCCGCCTCCTCTATTAAATGAAGCATTACACCCTCTGCCGTAGAACTACGGCAGATATTTCCCAAGCAAACAAATAATATTTTCTTCATAATAAACTTTTAATACTTGACAATATGCCACAAGGAAACCTTGCTCCGGTGTTACGCCGGTTAGAATGAGTTCAAAATCTGATTCGCCCGGTTCACGGTGACAGCTGCCGGGATCTCCGGCATATCCCCCAAGTTGAACGGAGCCAGCATTTTCTCAATCTTCTTCAGTCCGGCTTTATTTCCGTTCTTCTCAAATTCCTGACGAAGAATATTTATTTTCTCATGTGCTTGTACTCCTTCGATCAAACGTTCGAAACGGATACAGCTACGTGCTCCGGGGTATACCAGATAAGTATCTCCGGCTGCCCAGGTACGGAAACGGGAATCGAGCAACGGCTCCAACGGCCAACTGTTGTACGCCCAACGCAGATAACCGTCCAGATGCTTCTTTGAAGAATAGAAACTCATCCAGGCAGCTTCGGCCGGGTCGGAGAAAGTAAACGTATTGGGGTGTGCTTCCGTGCAGCAAGTATAATAGGTAGTGCGCTTATTCTCGGCTTTACGGCGGAGACGTACATCTTCGGGATAGTTCTGACCGATCACAATGCAATAATCATACAAATCCGGCTCAATTTCCGCATGATAATTTCCTGCCAGTGAAACTTTAAAATCCGGATCAGCCTTACGAATCACTTTCAGAGTCTTCTGCATTACATCCATTGGGCGCTCATCCATAGCAATCGTACAAATATCAAACCAGCCTTTTTCTTTGAGATGTTTTGCAAAAGAAGCAAGCATTGCCACCCACATTTCTTCATAAGCCTGTTCGCCCGGTGCGGTCTTCACAAATTTCAACGAGTTCGTAGCCTGGTCGTAATACTGGAAAGACAGTTTCCAGGGAACCATTGAATAACAGTTTATCTGCTTGTCAATGCCGACACTCATCATAAATTCCACCCAACGGTCAAAAATGGTATAGTCAAACGTCCACGTACCGTCTGCACGTTTTATCCAAGTCACCATTGTGTCGAAATAATCTTCCGTCTGCCCGTTCCAGGGTTTATGAGTCAAAGTAGCCGTAATAATCTTCTGCCCGGCATTTGCCAGCATTTTCATCAGAGGGCGCATAGCGTCCAGATGCTCCTGGCTCCATAAAGGTACCTGATAATAACGGGCTACGGCATACGGGCTTTGCCACAAATCCAGATGAAAAGCCCATTCCGAGGGTTGGGGAAGTACGCGGGAAGAAACCGTAATCTCAAGATTGAGGCGCTGTAACAGATTCGAGCCGTCGTTAACCAATAACTGTCCTTTATAAGTTCCGGGAACCGCAGACTGGGGAATCCAGCATTGTACCCAGATAGGCTGAACAGTACGAGCAGGCAAAACCATCGTTTTCAGTTCCGAGTCAATCGGATCGGCTACCAATAGAGAGTCAAAGTCCACCGACTTCCGATAGCCGCACGCACCTCTTCCGTCTTTGTTCAGTTCGTCCGTCATGACGTAGCGGACAAAGCCGGCTGTCAACGCATCTCCCGAAAGAGAGTTCCCCTTCTTATCCTTAAAATCGGTAAAGCTGAAATTCAAGTCCTTCAGCTCCGTGCCTGTCCACACGACCGCTTGGGCATTCACACGTTCGCCGCGCCAGCCTTTCAGAGAGGTGTTCGTGGTTTTCTTCAAAGCCGGAAGCTGATGTTTCGCGTAGCGGACATCAATTGTTCCCCACGACACTTGCGGTGCCGTGACTGCCGCCCATTCTTTTTCGGAAGGTGCTGCAGGGTCAGGCAATTCCTGATAAGCCTGTAAAGGGAACTTCGGTTGTCCTGTCGGAACGCCGCACTGGGTTACTCCTTGCTGGGCAAACACAGAACCCATGCTAAGGAAACAAGTCAGAGAAAAAATTGTAAATCGTTTCATGGTTAGTTAATTAAATTAATACAAGGTTTATTAATAAGGGGGAATAATTTCTTTTATCACATAGGGTCTACATCATAGTAGACTATCAGGGACTTATAACGCTCATCCTCTATCATCTCCCGTTGAATGCGCAAAAGCAGTTCCCGGGCACGCCCCATTGGGGCATTCTGTTCTATCTTCACAACGATCTTTTTGATGAACAGTGTCTGGATACGGGCAACAGGAGGTTTATCCGGTCCCAGCACCCGGTTGCCGAATACTGCCCTCAACTTGCCGGCCATTACCGCCGCCATTTGATCCAGCAACGACTCATTATGATTTTTCAGATAAACATATACCAGGCGATAATAAGGAGGATAGTGGAACATCTGACGTTCCGCCAGTTGCCCGCCTACCATATCTTCATAGTCATTGGCAATCACCTGATGAATAATAGGGTGGTCGATACTCTTGGTCTGGAGTATCACACGTCCGCGTTTATTCTTACGCCCGGCGCGTCCCGCTACTTGTGCCATTAGCTGGAAGGCACGTTCGTAAGAACGGAAATCGGGATAATTCAACATCGTATCGGCATTCAGTATTCCGACGATACTTACATGGTCGAAGTCCAAACCCTTCGACACCATTTGCGTACCGATCAGAATATCGGTCTTTCCCTGTTCAAAGTCTGCAATAATCTTTTCGTAAGCAGAGCGGGTGCGGGTGGTATCCAAATCCATACGCGCCACGGCTGCTTCGGGGAAAAGGATTTTGATGTCGTCCTCAATCTTTTCCGTACCAAAGCCGCGGTTCACCAGTTCCGTACCTTCGCAAGCGGGACAGGCCTTCGGAAGTTGATAGGTATAGCCGCAATAGTGGCAGGTCAGTTGATTGATTCCTTTGTGGTAAGTCAGGCTCACATCACAGTTTTTGCACTTCGGCACCCAGCCGCAAGTACGGCATTCTATCATGGGAGCAAAGCCGCGACGGTTCTGGAAAAGAATCACCTGTTCCTTCTGTTCCAGGGCTTCTTTCATATATTGTACCAGCAAAGGCGAGAACTGTCCGACCATTCGTTTCTTACGGTGCAGTTCCTTGATATCTACCGGGATAATCTCCGGCAACTGAATCTCTTTATAGCGTTCTTTCAGTTGGACAAAGCCGTATTTTCCGTCCGTCGCGTTCTGCCATGTCTCGATAGAAGGAGTAGCCGTTCCCAACAGTGTTTTAGCTCCATACATGGCAGCCAGTACAATAGCTGCGCTACGTGCATGATAACGGGGAGCAGGGTCTTGCTGCTTATAAGTATTCTCGTGTTCCTCGTCCACAATCACCAGTCCCAGGTTCCGGAAAGGGAGGAAAACGGAAGAACGGACTCCCAAAATAATATCATAGCCATTTTCTCCCAACTGTTTCCGCCATATCTCCACCCGTTCGGCGTCGGGAAACTTAGAGTGATAAATGCCCAGCCGAGAGCCGAAAACCCGTTGCAGACGTTCTGTAATCTGGGTAGTCAGGGCAATCTCTGGCAACAAATACAATACTTGCTTTCCCTGACGAATAGTTTCTTCTATCAGATGAATATATACTTCCGTCTTACCACTGGACGTCACCCCATGAAGCAGGCAGACATTCTTTTCCCGGAAGGACTGTACGATTTCATCGTGTGCCCGTTGCTGAAACTCATTCAACGTATTCAGTTCGACGACCTCCTTCACCTGCTGGTTCAACCGGCCGATCTCATGATGATAAATCTCAAATATCTTTTTCTCTACCAGACCGTTCAGAATGGAAGGCGACACATTGGCGCGTTGCAGCAGTTCTTTCTTGGAGACTTCTTTCGGGACTTCATTTCCCAGAATCCCCGAACATTCCACATATTTCATCAACAATGCCAACTGCTTCGGGGCACGCGACAGGATATCAAACAGTATATGCAACCGTTTTTCATCCGCCGAACCCGCAAGCCGCACCCGCGCCTCCGTCTTGGGTTTATAAGTACGCCTCAACTCCTCCTTTACAAAAATCGCTTCTTTATCGAGCAGCGACTTGATGACAGTCAGAATATTTTTTATCCCGCTCTCCTTCTCCAGCTTAGTGACACACTGCTGTGCATCCACGGCAAGCAAATCCAGAATGCGCTGTTCACGTTCCGGCAATGGTGCATCCGCTTCAAAATCGGGATTATACTCTACAATCGTTTCGCTTTCGAGTTTCAATCCCGAAGGCAGCGCCGCCTTATAAACATCCCCTTGCGTACAGAGATAATAATCGGCTATCCACTCCCAAAACTTGAATTGAACAGGCAATAATATAGGAGAAGCATCCAGCAATGCAGATATGTCCTTCACCTCATACTCCGTCGGAGCACAATAATGAACATTAAGAACGATAGCCGTATAGAACTTCTTCCGTCCGAAAGGAACTACCACGCGGCAACCGATCTTCACTTCTTCCGCACACTCGTCCGGCAAAGAGTAAGTAAAGCTCTTTGGAAGCGGAAGCGGTAATATGACATCTACATACTTTTTCATTGCAGGCACAAAGATATAAAAAAAGAGGCTTCCGACAGTCGAAAGCCTCTTGTTCTACTATGTTAAAGTAAATTATCCGCTAAAAAATATAAGCAACAGATACCTGCCAAGTCTTGGTTTTATAGGAACCGCCGCCGTCAATATCAGCAGTGTCGCCCAATGGGATATTATAATTAGCTCCCACCTGCAAATGGTTCAGCAACTTCAGACCGGCACCTACATTGATACCTACTTCCGCCTTCTTCTTGTCGATTCCGGTTTTCTTTTCAAAGTCGAAATAAAAATCAGGACCGGCAGCCAGATAAATACCGGCTAGGCTACCCAAGCCGATGTTATACTTCAAGTTAACCGGGATATCAATACCGTTCTGCTTCACAGTAACATCCGCGTCGGCATCAGAAACCTTGATACCTCTTTGGGCAAAAAGCAACGCAGCATCTACCCCCAACCCTACGATTGGAATATTAAACTCAGCCATTGGGCCAATAAAGAAGCCGGTAAAAT
>ERZ791909.1574-NODE-1574-length-15471-cov-3.211858_pt1 | contig 15471 bp, 11 predicted proteins | sample MGYA00510143_ERZ791909 | MGnify/ENA primary metagenome ERZ791909 (study PRJEB30046, sample SAMN00792093) | human gut metagenome | study: EMG produced TPA metagenomics assembly of the A metagenome-wide association study of gut microbiota in type 2... | reverse complement strand
AAGGCTTTAAAAGTATATGTGGATTGTAATCTTATAAAATTGCAGACGGCAGATGCAAAAAAACTCATAAGTGCTCTGGAAAGTGCAAATTATGTATGGGTCATTCCTTTTAAAATGGAAAAGACATATGGAATGTTTACCGTAGCCAAAGGACTTCCTTTGAGTGAAGAAGCAAAGTCTGTATTGACAAAAGCAGAACAGGAAGAAGTAAAAAATCATGCTGGAAAATGGATGATTACAGAGACAGCAGAACATACAGTGGAACCTTACTATGATATACTTCTGGAAAAACGAGAGGCATTATCGGACTGTACGAGAGTAGTACTGGTGGGAAGTCAACCGGGAATGAGACAGCCGGTTGCACTTGGGATGGATGATGAAACAGCACGTATCTGGATTTCGTTAGGGTATCAGTATCCGGTTATGGAGAAAATTCCGGAAACTCAAAATGTGGAAAGCGGTGTCTATTCATTTGAGTCTGTAGCAGACATTTCAGATACTTATATTGAAGATTCTGAGGTAAGTACAGGAGCTGGAGTACAGAGCAGAAGTTCGATGAAATATGTGGCTGGCATTGGAATTATAGTGATAGGAAGCATATTAATCCTTAGTGTTTTAAAGAAAAAGAAATTGGAGGATTATGAATGAAGAAAATCAGTCTGTACTTATTAATTTTTACAATGCTATATTGTCTGTGTGCGTGTGGAAAAAATTCTGATGCAAAATCAAACAGTAGAGAAGATGATGGCAGAAAAGAACAAAAGATAATCATATCATCAATTCAGGTTGCTTCAAATACGAAGGTTATGCGTGCAAAGGTGTTCCTTCCGAACGTAAAATCTTTGGAAGGAACAAATTATTGGTTAGGTGGGTTAGATACTACCAGTAAGGTGGATGTAATAGATACAGGTGATGGTATTCAGATCAATGTGTGCGGCTTTTATTCCGATGATACTGCGTGGAAAAATCCGAAAGTATATAAGGGATTTCAATCACCGGATAATTCAAATACGCCATTAAAAAATGTTTTGGTTAAGGGAAAAGTTGTTCCAATGAAGGAGAAGATGTTAAAAGCGGATGTTAAGAAAACAAAAAAACCAATCCCTGTTGAAATTACACCTTATACGGTTAGTATTTGTCCCGTCAATGACTGGAGAGAAAAAGGGTGTTTTTATCATGTAGTTGCAACAACAAAAGACGGAAAGCAATATTCCATAGGAGAGTTACCTCTTACCGATGACAGAAAAGGAGCTGAAAAAAAGAAACATCCTTTCATGGATGGTACAGATCTTGAAGAACTTGGAGATGGCTATGCATCTGCAAGTGAAATGAAATATTGTGGGGCTCGTTATATTTTCAATCAGAAGATTGATATCACACAGATAGAACAGATAGAAATAATAAAATATAAAATCAGCAGATGATATAGGTATAAAAACAGGTCATAAATTTGTTGACGATGATAGGAAACCATGTTAGGATGATGGCAGAGACTATCAATGAAGTGACAGGGGAATGAGTTTTTGACTCATCCCCCTGTTCTGATTATCAGGAGAAATGGATGAAAAAGAACAATCAGATGAAACCAGACAATGTAGCAAAACGTCTATGGGCATTTTTTATCGTGCTCACCATGTGTATTACCGTGCAGCCTGTCGTGCCGGTAAAGGCGCAGGAGGCTGTGCAGACAGCGGCAAGAACGATCTATACGGAATTTAAACATGGAAATTCTACTCGTTCCGGAGATGGAAGCTATGGAAATCCCTACAATTTATTTGAGGATGCCTATGCGGCTGCCGGCAATGGGGATGAAATCTCAATTTTGGGAAGTGGTGCTTTTTTAAATGCCGAGGCTGCGGAACCGTTTATTTTTGATAAAAGCGTGACCGTCAACGGAAATGGAAATACTTTTTCCAACCGTAAGGGGGGATTTATCCTGAATACGGATGTGACATTTAAAAACATTACGCTGCGGTTTTCCAATCGTCTGCACGATGCAATTTTTGCAAATGGGCATAAACTTGTTCTTGAGAATGTTACGTGCGACAGCGGATTCCGCTATGTAGATATCTTTGGCGGATCCCTTTATGAGAATGGAAAGAATATGGGGAATCATCCGGGATCAGAGGCACAGATTCTGATTACGGGTGGTGGTACCAATCTGGGGAATATTTATGCCGGTTCCATGAACGGAACATATGACGGTAAGACACAGATCGTGCTTGCGCACGTTTCCGGTACGCAAAATGGGGAAATCTATGCATCCGGTGCCATTGAACCATATGTAAATCAGGATGACTGGTTTTCCACGCAGGAGCCGGATCCACCGGCAGCGGATGGACAATATACGGTTTCCGGCGATGTGGAAATTTCACTTACCGGTTCCGATACGAAACAGGTGTACGGAGTATCTGAAAATCACGCAGGGAAGACATTTCTGACCATAGATACCGACCAGTCCTATACCGGAATTCCAGGTATAAGCAAAGTAGGAAACCTCACAGTAAAGGGCGGTGGAACATTTGCACCGGCAGCGTTGGACAGCTGTACGGTCAGGCTGGAAGGGGCAAGTGCGATTGATCTTTCCCAGATGGAAACTCCACAGGTACATTCGATTGTGAGTGCGGATTCAGCAGGAAACCGACTGATCTTAGGAAAAGAACAGAAGCTGAATGTTACAGATACCATTACGGGTGCACTTACATTTGAAACCCTGAATGGAAGAAATGGAAAATCCGGAATTGCAGAGTATGGTCACACCTATCTGGAACTTGGAAGGGCTGCGGATACGGCGGTTTCTTTTACACCGACAGACGGACAGGCGGGAATGACACTGGAACGGACATCGTCTGGAAACGGAGAAATCTGGAAAACCAGTGAGTTGTCAGGGAATGAACCGGTTGCGGTAAAAAATATGACCATAAAAAATCCGGTACTTTTGGCGAATGTTTCAAATATAAGGGATAGTGATAAATCGTATTATCTGGATGTGGAATGGCAGGAAGGGACACCCGAAAATGGGAAAACTTTATATCAGGTTCCACTTACATACGAAGTAGAGTTCAATAATCATATATATTATTCAACGGTTGGTGATGATGGAAATGCCAATGTTTCGGATCTTAGACTGGTATTTCACCAGGCCACAGATCAGGACGGGGTACATACAATTACACCGGAAATTTATGAAGATGCTACTAGTGGGGAACTGAAACTGCCAGAACCGGGAACCTACTACATCACAATCCGTCCATTTTCAGCAGATGAACAGATCGAACAGAACGTAATTCTGATTGTAAACAAAGATCCGGATACATCCGGTTCGACGGTTACTTCAAAGGAAACAACCACTACGATAAATGGATTACCATCGGCCGTGTCCATGCAGGATGAACTGAATCTTACCGTGCAGACGGTCTATACAGATAGCAGCTTACAGGGACACGTGCCATCTGCTGGTTTTTCGGTATACATTAACCAGACCCCTTATGAAGTATCCGGCATCACGCTTCAAAACGGAGAGGCAGCCATAAAGATTCCGGTTTCAGAGGCAAACGGATTTCATATGGGAGAAAATGCAATTACAGTTTCTTATGCAGGAGCAACCAATGAAAATGATAGGGCACTTCCTTCTCAGGCAAACAAAACCGTGACAGTAAATCCAATTGCCGTAAAGATGCAGTATGATACCATCCAGCAGACAGCTGCGTACACAGGGCTGAAACAGAGCTGCCTTGTTTCCACGGTAAATGTAGTCCGAACGGACAACGGACAGACGGTAGATTCGCAGGTAAAGCCTGAAGTTTTCTATCGGCAGGATGGGAAAAATGTTGTTCCGGTGCAGCCGGGCAGCTATGAGGTGTGGTTTAAAGTAACTGGAAACCAGTACGATGTGATAGAGGAAAAAGTCGGAACCTTTACCATTACAGCGGCGAAACCATCGATTCGCCTTACGGCAGAGACAGAAAACGGTAATTCAGTACATCTGTATGCACAGGTAGATGGAGTCCGAAATGGCAGTATTCCGCTTGGTTCGATTTCTTTTTATCAGGACGGAACCATAATAAAGGCACAGGAAAAACTCGTATATGGGGAAGCCGATACGGTTGTATCAGGCTTAAAACGTGGCGGTTCTTATCAGTTTAAGGCAGTATATGAGCCGGATGATAAGGATGGACAGACTTATTACGAAACAGTGACAAGTGAAGCCGTGACTGTTACAATCAAAGAGGACAGTTCCACCGGAGGCGGTGGAACAACTGGAGGCGGCTCATCTTCCGGAGGAAGTGGAACAACCGGAGGCGGCTCATCTTCCGGAGGAAGTGGAACAACCGGAGGCGGCTCATCTTCCGGAGGCGGTGGAGCAACCGGAGGCGGCTCATCTTCCGGAGGTGGTGGAGCAACTGGAGGCGGCTCATCTTCCGGAGGAAGTTCCGGTGGCGGAAATACTTCGGGTGGTAACACAGCCGGAGGGGGAACACCGTCCAACGGAAACAAAACCGATGTAGAAACTCCGTCTGACGGAAATACAGCTGGTACACAAACACCGTCCGATGGAAACGCGGCCGGACAAAATACACCAACCGTAACCGTTACCGGAACCCGGAAAAATAAAGCCATCAAAACAACGGTGACCGCTGGTCTGATAAATCAGATACTGGAAGAAAACGATGGAAAACACACAGATGTGACGATCCGGGTCACCGATCCGGCTGGCAACGTAAGCTATACACTGACCGTAAATACAGCAGACATACAGACCGGAAACAAGCTGTATGTGTGCGCAAAGGAGCCAAAGACAGGTGCCTATGTCCTTGTAAACGACAAGAGTTATACGGTTACAAAAGCCGGAAATGTGAATTTTTCAGCAGATTCCAAAAAGGATTATGTCCTTATGGATCAGAAAGATATGGATCAGGTCACAACGAAAATATTAAAAACGGTTACATTGAAGAATAAAACCGTTCAGGTGAAGAAGGGAAAACAAAAGAAGGTTTCTCTGGCAGCCACCTTAAATATGGACAATGTAAAAAGCATTTCTTATCAGAGCAATAACAAAAAAATTGCATCTGTAAACAAGAAGGGTACCATAAAATCGAACAAAAAAGGAACTGCGTCCATTCGCGTGACAGTAACCTTAAACAATGGAAAGACCAAAGTTTTAAAATTAAAAGTCAAAGTCAAATAGCAGATGCAGGAAAAGACAAAACCCCGGAAATAAATATCCGGGGTTTTTGTTTTACCTAGAGAGAAAGTGCACACTGATCAATTTTTTCCAATTCTTCCTCCGTAAACGGAGCAGAGTTTAACACTTTCAGATTTTCAAGAATCTGTGCCGGGCGGGAAGCTCCGATCAGAACGGAAGTGACCACACCGTCACGGATGACCCATTTGAGTGCCATCTGTGCGAGGCTTTCACCACGGGCAGCCGCAATCTCATTCAGGCTCCGGATACTGTTCAGCCGCTTTTCATCGAACTGGTCGGCATGCAGGAAACGTCCGTCGGTATTGACACGGCTGTCCTTTGGAATACCGTGCAGATAACGGTCGGTCAGCATACCCTGTGCGAGCGGGCTGAAAGAAATAATTCCTTTCTTCCCATCTGCTGCGGCCTGTTTTAAACCGTTTTCTTCAATGGTACGGTTAAAGATATTGTAGGAATTCTGGTTGATAATAAACGGGCAGTGCAGATCTTCTAAGATGGCAGCCGCGCGTTTCATCGTTTCCCCGTCGTAGTTGGACAGACCGACATACAGTGCTTTTCCGCTTCGCACGATCTGGTCGAGTGCACCCATGGTTTCCTCCAGCGGTGTATCCGGATCCATGCGGTGGTGATAGAAAATATCCACATAGTCCAGACCGAGCCGTTTTAAGCTCTGGTCAAGGCTGGCAATCAGGTACTTGCGGCTGCCCCAGTTTCCATAAGGTCCCGGCCACATGTCAAAACCGGCTTTGGAACTGATGATCAGTTCATCGCGGTAGGAAGAAAGCTCTTCCCGAAGGATCTTCCCAAGATTTTCCTCCGCACTGCCCGGCTGCGGTCCATAGTTGTTTGCCAGATCAAAATGTGTGATCCCGTGGTCAAATGCCGTAAAGCACATCTGTCTCATATTTTCATAAACACCGGTATCTCCGAAATTGTGCCAGAAGCCCAAAGATACTTCCGGCAGCATCAGTCCGCTGTCGCCGCAGCGGTGGTATTTCATGGTTTCGTAACGTGATTCATTTGCGTGATACATAAGAAATCCTCCTTAGTTTGTAAAAAATTTATCATAAATGCCAAATCCAAAGATAAAAAGCACAATCAGCGGCAGAATATAGGTAATGTAGCCGCGCATCCAGTTTTTAATTTTTAATCCTTTTCCGGTATTGGCTTCGGTTGTGTAGTTTTTCCAGCCCCAGCCGTAGCGGCTTGTGCAAAACAGCAGATATACCAGGGAACCGAGAGGCAGGAACAGGTTGCTTACCAGAAAATCTTCCAGGTCAAGCACAGACCCGCCAAAGATTGAAAAACCTTTCCAGTTCCATACATTGTATCCGAGTACACATGGCAGGGAGAGTACAATGATCAGTACCAGATTAACGGCACAGGATTTCTGGCGGCTGCATCCGGTCAGTTCCATACCGCAGGAGATGATGTTCTCAAATACTGCCAGGATTGTGGAAAACGCTGCAAAAAACATAAACAAAAAGAACAGGCTTCCCCAGAGTCTGCCAAGCGGAATATGGTTAAAAATATTCGGCAGGGTGATAAAAATCAGGCTTGGTCCGGAAGTCTGGTCAACATGGAACGTAAAGCATGCCGGAAAAATGATAAGTCCGGAGGTGATAGCAACAAACGTATCCAGAATGGCAATATTTACCGATTCACCAAGCAGAGAGCGTTCCTTTCCGATATAACTTCCTAAAATTGCCATCGCGCCGATTCCAAGGCTTAACGTGAAAAATGCCTGGTTCATGGCACCCGTAATGGTTTTTGCAATACCGATCTGTTTCATCCGTTCAAAGTCCGGGATCAGATAAAAGGCAAGGCCTTCTTTTGCACCATCCATAAAAAAGCTGTTGACCGCCAGAATGATCATGATGATAAGCAAAGAAGTCATCATGACCTTTGTTACTTTTTCCAGACCGTTCTGCAGTCCACGGGAGCAGACAAATACGCCGGCGCAAACAACTACCACCATCCAGAAGCCCATGGTCAGAGGTTTGCTCAGCATTGTGGTAAACTGTCCGGATACACCGTCGGCATCCAGTCCCTGAAACTGTCCGGTGACCGTCATATAAAAATAATGAAGCATCCAGCCGGTGACCGTTGTATAAAACATCATAAGAAGATAGCAGCCGATCAATGTGATAATCCCGTGGATATGCCATTTCTGTCCGGGTTTTTCCAGTGCCTGGTAGGCTTTGACCGGACTTTTCTGGCTGGCACGCCCAACCGCAAATTCCATCGTCATGATCGGGAGTCCGAGAATAATCAGAAACAACAGATAAAACAGCACAAAGGCACCGCCTCCGCCCTGTCCGGCAGTGTATGGAAATTTCCATACGTTTCCGATTCCGATCGCACATCCGGCTGACAGGAGAATGAATCCCAGACGGGATTTTAATTTTTCTCGTTCTTCCATAAAATAATCCACCTTTTTGTAAACATTGTATAAAATACAAACGAAATTATACAATCTGTTGTGAGAAGTTTCAACCCTTTTTGACGAAATTTTACCAGGTATGTGTTGCATTTTTTTACAGATACTAGAGGAGAAGGTTGCGGAGTGTTCATGTTCTGCAATCAACAAGATTATCTTATGGAAAGAAAGAGGGTTAAACCATGGTTTTAACAGAAAAAGAGATGGCTACAATTGAGGATCTGCACACACAGGAGCTGTCCTGCGTGGAGAAGTACAAACGTTACGGACAGGAAGCAAAGGACCCGGTGCTTCGGGATTTGTTTGCCGATCTGGAAAAAAAGGAGCAGAAGCATGTGGAATCTCTGGAACAGGTCATGAAAGGCAGCGTCCCATCCTGTAACGTCAATGACAGAGAGGGAAAAGAATATGCGCCGAAGGCAACCTATGATTCCATGACCAATCCAGAAGACAAGAAAAACGACAATTTCCTTGCCACGGACAGTATCGGTTCCGAAAAAATGGTGTCCGGGACCTATAATACCGATGTTTTTGCGTTTGGAGATTCCGATGTGCGCAAACTTCTGGCAGATATCCAGGTGGAAGAACAGAATCATGCGGAGATGCTCTATAAATATAAAACCGTAAACGGCATGGCATAGCAAGCGCATGGAGTGGATGTCTCAAAAGCATCCACTCTTTTTGTTTAAAAAAGGATTACAGAAAACGGATAGTACATCTTACATAACCTGTTTATCATAAATCCTGTAATAAATCTTACAGATTTCACAAGGAGAACATATGTCCCGATGGCGGTGATAAGTGGGGCATAGTTGGAAAAATATATCATATATGTCCCAACACACGATGCAAGTGGGACATAAGCAATCCTTTATTTTCTATATGTCCACTATCAATTTGGAAAGTGATAGAACACTTGATTTTCTTAAAAAACACATGCAAATCTGTTTAATAAAAAAATGTTCTGGAAAATTCAATTCTGAAACAATCCCAGCGTATTAAAAATATATTGACATTTACGAACTTTGCGCTATAATAGAATCAAACATATGAACAAATGCTCATATGAAAGAATGATAAAATGAAAAAGGAAAGTATGGAGGAAACCGACGATGAAGAAAACTTACAAAATTGATGTGGATTGTGCAAACTGTGCAAATAAAATGGAGGAAGCTGCAAAAGCTACTACCGGAGTAAAGGATGCAACTGTAAATTTCATGACACTGAAGATGAACGTAGAATTTGAAGAGGGTGCTGATGCAAAAGCGGTTATGCAGGATGTGTTAAAGAACTGTAAGAAAGTGGAAGATGATTGTGAGATCTTTCTTTAAATCCGGCTTTTCCCATAGGTATCAGTCAGATTGGAGGGCACCATGAATAAAAAGCAGAAAAAAGTATTGAAACGAATTATTGTGGCGGCAGTGCTTCTGGTTATCATCGGGATTGCAGGAAGCGTTGTTTCCATACCAAAGTGGCTGGAGTTTCTTTTCTATCTGGTTATGATATTCTGCGGAAAGCCTGGAAAGGAATCTGTAACAGGCAGATGTTTGATGAAAATTTTCTGATGGCAGTGGCAACCATCGGAGCGATTGCCCTCAGCGATTACAAAGAAGGCGTTGCAGTTATGCTGTTTTATCAGATCGGAGAGCTGTTCCAGAGTTATGCAGTCGGTAAGAGCCGCCGGAATATCAGTGATCTGATGGATATCCGGCCGGATTATGCAAATATTGAAACAGACGGTCAGATGGAAAAAGTAGACCCGGATGAGGTGGAGATCGGCACGGTGATTATTGTACAGCCGGGCGAAAAAGTTCCAATCGATGGTGTGGTTGTGGAAGGACATTCTTCCCTGAATACCAGTGCACTGACGGGAGAGAGTGTTCCGCGGGAAGTCGCTGTGGGAGAGGAAATCATCAGTGGATGTATCAATATTTCCGGACTGTTAAAGATCCGCACCACAAAAGAGTTTGGAGAGTCTACGGTTTCTAAGATTCTTGATCTGGTGGAGAATGCAAGTTCCAAGAAATCACGTTCCGAGAATTTTATTTCCAGATTTGCACATTATTATACACCGGCAGTCTGTTACGGCGCGCTGGCACTGGCAATACTGCCACCGCTTGTCCGCATGCTGTTTATGGGGCTTCCGGCAGACTGGGGCATCTGGATTTACCGTGCTCTGACATTTCTGGTTATCAGCTGCCCGTGTGCGCTGGTCATCAGTATTCCACTCAGCTTTTTTGCAGGAATCGGAGGTGCCAGTGCAGAGGGTGTTCTGGTAAAGGGTTCCAACTATCTGGAAGCACTTGCGGGAACGCGCACGGTTGTCTTTGATAAGACAGGGACAATTACGCAGGGGGTATTTGAAGTCTGCGGAATTCATGGAACAAATTGTGCATCCGGCAGCTGTCCGGTTGAGTCCGGACATCCGGTATATACGAAAGAGGAAGAACAGCTGCTGGAGTATGCGGCACTGGCAGAGTGTCACAGTACACATCCGATCAGTGTCAGCCTGCAGAAAGCCTATGGTAAGAAACTGGATGTGGACCGGGTCACAGATGTACAGGAAATCGGTGGACATGGTGTGATCGCAACGGTAGACGGACACAGGGTTGCGGCAGGAAATGACAAACTCATGAAAAAAGAAAAAATTGCGTATCGCAACTGCAGCTGTACCGGTACAATCGTACATCTGGCAGTCGATGGTGTTTATGCCGGCCATATACTGATTTCAGATATGCTCAAGCCGAATGCGGCGGCTGCCATGCAGGCACTGAAAAATTCCGGCGTGCACCGGCTGGTAATGCTGACCGGTGATGATGACCGTGTAGCACAGCAGGTAGCAGGGGAGGTTGGAATCACGGAAGTACATTCCCAGCTGCTTCCGGCAGATAAAGTTTCCGAAGTGGAAAAACTGTTGCAGACCAGGGAAGAAAAGAGTACCGTTGCCTTTGTCGGGGATGGCATCAATGATGCACCTGTGCTTTCCCGTGTTGATGTTGGAATCGCTATGGGAGCACTTGGATCGGATGCGGCGATTGAGGCAGCAGATGTGGTACTGATGGATGATGATCCGCTCAAGATTGCGAAAGCAATCCGTATCGCAAGAAAGTGCCTGCGGATTGTATATGAAAATATCTGTTTTGCAATCGGGATTAAACTGCTCTGCCTGTTTTTGGTAACGATAGGTATTGCAAATATGTGGATGGGAATTTTTGCAGATGTTGGTGTTATGGTGATTGCTGTGCTGAATGCAATCCGCGCACTTTTTGTAAAAAAATTATAGGGTATAATTCTGCCGGAAATGTTCCGGTGGAGAGGAGGAACTTCATGGAAAAAGAAAAGATTGAATGCTGTAGTGAAAATCAGGTACATCCGGATCTGCTAAAGATCGTGAATGACACGATGCCGGAAGAAACGGAACTGTATGATCTTGCAGAATTATTTAAAGTGTTTGGAGATTCCACCCGTATCCGCATCCTGTTTGTACTGTTTGAAGCAGAGGTGTGTGTCTGTGATCTTGCAGCGGCATTGTCAATGACACAGTCTGCAATTTCCCACCAGCTTCGGATTTTAAAACAGAATAAGTTAGTCAAATGCCGCAGGGAGGGAAAATCTGTTTTTTATTCTCTGGCAGATGACCACGTCCGGTCAATCATTGCACAGGGCAGGGAGCATATTGAGGAAGATGCAATATAAGGATGATACCATATGGGAGAAAAGGACATTCGCGGTGGATGTCCTTTTTTCGTACAGACGGATCTTAATATTTATTTAAGTTTCTTTAAAGATAGCCTTTTTTGGATGTGAAACTGCTATAATAAAGGTGCAGTAGAAAAAATACATCAATTAAAATATGAGGTAAATACATATGGAAACTTATGAAAGCGTAAAAAGTAATCCGGTGCAGCCGGAGCAGAAAGAAAAGAAAAAAGGCGGTGCATGGAAAGGGATTGTAGCGGTGATTCTTGCGGCAGGCGTTGTGGGAAGTACCACGATTTCTGCGTTTAATCTGGTGACTTTAAAATCCTATATTGCAGAGCAGAAAAAGGAAGAAAATCCTGAGACTACCGAGGATTACGTAAAGATCGCAGATAATTATGAGATCAAACCTACCACAAATATTTCGGATGCCTACAAATCCGGCGATACTTCAAAGCTGACAGACAAAGAAAAAGAAACCCTTGATATGGCAAAAAAAGCGATCAAAGATATGAAGATTACGGACAGCATGTCTGATTTTGAAAAGGAAAAGGCGGTGTATGACTGGATGACCAAAAAGCTCCAGCAGGATTCCGGGGCACTGACCGTTATTCCGAGTACACAGGAAGACTGTGATAATCCATACGGTGTGTTAAAATACCACAATGCAGTATGTGTCGGTTATGCAACGACATTCCGCATGTTCATGCAGATGATGGGAATTGAATGTAAAGTGGAACATAATACAGAAAAATTCCATAGCTGGGATGTGGTAAAAATTGACGGAGACTGGTACATTACCGATATTTATTCCGATGCAGGAAATGGAAATTATGCGAACTTTAATGTGACGGATGCCATGTATGGACAGTCCCAGAGCTGGGATCGCGATTACTTCCCGGCAGCTAACTCATTAAAGTACAATATGGCATACCAGAATAAGAAAACCGTGGACAGTATATATGATCTGCCGAAAGCATTGCGTGCTGCTATGGACAAAAAGCTTGGCGGGGTCATGGTTGCGTTTAAAGAGGATATTACAGAGGAAAAAGCGCAGGTGGCAAATGCCATAGCTTCTTCCATTGACAATTTCCTGATGTCCGGAAACTATAAGGATATGCCATACAGTCTGGGAACTTACAACTGGATTCAGGATCCGGATGGAAAAGGATATTTGTTTAATGTTACCATGCCGGGATATAACACGGACAATACAAGCCAGAATATCAGCGAAAAAGAACAGAAAAAAATCGACAAGGCTGTCCAGAAAGCATTTCAGGGACTGGAATCTGCAAACGGAGATGGCATGATGATGGATGGCGCAAGTGCTGATATCGGAAATAAGGATATGACCATGGATGAAGCGGCACAAAATGGGGCAACGTTCAGTACGGAAGAAACTGTGGAGGCCAGATAACAGATGAAAAAACAAAAAACGGGTTGGAAACTTCTGCTGGTGCTGACCATGCTGGTGATGTGTGTGGGATGTGGTGCGAAGAAAAACACTTCCGGTTCTGTCAGTATGTATGACCTGCGCACGGCGATGGAAGCAGCGGATCCGGATCTGCCGGAGATGCTCAATGCCAGCAGTACGGAAAAAGATGCAGAAGATAAGTTTTCCAATATTTCTGACATGGACTATAAAAAAGTGGACAGCTATTTTGTAAGCTATTCTTCGGATGGACACAAAGCAGATGAAATTGTAGTGATTGCCGTGAAAGATAAGGCAGATGTGGATGAGGCAAAAGAAAGCCTGACAAAGCATCAGCAGGATCGGTATAATTTGCTGCAGTCCTATGAACCGAAGCAGGTCAGCCGGATTCAGGATGGGTTGGTTTTTATGAAAGGGCAGTATGCAGTCCTTATTATCACAAGCCATAATGATGATGTGCGGAAAGCGTTTGAAGATACCGTAAAAAGTAAGTAGTATAAATAGAATCGTGTTTGAGTAAAATATAGAAATAAAAATGCAACATTCTTTTATAGAATGTTGCATTTTTATTTACACATAATATATCGGACGATTGTTATGTTACTTAACCCCTAAATTCAAAAAAATAAAAATATTACTTAAACCTTTGTGGGCATGGAATATAATGCCTTTTCGTATTCCTCCAAAGAATATTTTTTTAAAATCTGTTCTTTGGTCAGACCAAGATCAAGCATATTTTGAATCGCTTCGAGTCTCTCTTCACGTTTACCTTCGAGTTTACCTTTTGCTTCTCCCTGTTCCAGCAATTCCTCAGATCGTAATTTCAAAATCTTACCACCCATAATCTCACCCAATCCTTTCCTGATAGTGTTGTCCTCCGGAATAATATAATTCGCAATCTCTTTAATTAGGACAATCATATTCATATAGAGATGTGATTTGCTTTCTTTTTCCGATGCCTTTTCCAAGCAGTGGTTAATTTTCCGGAAATCATCCAGCAGATGCTGCAGTTTCTTCGAATCTGTTCCATTGTGTTTTAAAAAATGCTCATACCGCAAGATATGGTACGGAAGTAAAATTAGCAGTCGTTTTTCGAAAATCTGATCCACAGTATATTTTTTCGCCTGCAAAACAGGAACGCGGTAATGTACTTCCTGACCGTTCGCAAACTTCACAATCGCTCCGTGATATTCTGGAAGCGATCGGTGATTGCGTATATAGAGTACGCATGACTGCGGAAATTCAATCTCCCAGATATCGTTTTCTTCAAGAGAAGCATGTTCAATTGCAATCGAAATATCATACTCAAACATCCGGATGACCATCGTCTCATCTTTTGTTGACTGGCACTCTAGATGATACATGCGGTTGTCGATCCGAATAATTGAGTCCGTGATTATCGTTCCATACTTTTCGTAATGTTCGTTTCGCAGCTGTTCAAAGTGTTCCCCATGTAGTATCCTACCTTTCTTTTAGTATATATCATAAACATTTGTTTTTACAATATGGAAAATATAAGAAACAGTTGTTATGACCGGTTTTATGAAGTTGTGATTCCAATAGTGATTTACGAGCGAAATGCTCTCCATGATTGCTTTGCACTACTTTTCCGGCAGTGCCTGTCTGGCATCAGATTTGGAATTATATGTGTTTATTGGAAATAGAATAACGTATTTACAAATAGAAGTCAAATGTTTTTATTATGAAGAGAACGCTTTGTATTGTGGTGCAGCAACAAAGCATTCCCATATTTTTATAAATTGATGTTCAGATAAACAAGATCTTTTTCATCCTGTTCAATTCCGAGATACCGTTTAGTGATGTGGAAAGAAGAGTGATTAAAGACATTCATTAAGAGAGCCGGCTGGACTCCTTCCTGCCATGCATAATAGCCAAAGGTTTTCCGGAGAGAATGACAGCTGATCGCCTCTTCACTGGTTGTATGTGAGGCATCTTCTTTAATAATGCGGTAAGCCTGTGAACGGCTGAGCGGTTTATAAGGGTTTGTCCGTTTGGAGAAAACATATTCTTCCGGATCAGGATTCTTTTCCATAAAATATAGATACAGGGCATTTTTCGCGTTCTGGTTTATCGCAATATAATTTCTTTTTCCTGTTTTATGTTCCCATATCAAAAGGTGATCCCGAAAACAGTTCTTTTTAAAATCATAGACACTTCTCCAGCGAAGATTTAATAGATCGCTGATTCTCAGTGCAGTGTTTAATCCCAATACAACTAAAGTATAATTTCGCAGATGCGGTTTTACCTGCTTGTAGTATGAACTGAAATTCTGCAGTTCCTGTCGGTTTCGGATCGGTTGTGTTGTTCCCATAAAAATTACTCCTTTCAAGCCAAAAATAAAATGCTTTTGTGACATAAAATGCAACATTCTATAAAACATTGTCGCATTTTTGAAATAAAAAGAAAAGAAGCATTTTATAAAAATGCAGATGCGTAAGAAAATGCGCAGGACATACCCGAGGAAACAGGGTATGGAATACATACATGGAGGTAACAAAATGCTGAAACTTTCATTGAAACAGGGGCAATATGTAAACATTGGTGATAACATCCGTGTGGTCTATGTAGGTGGTTCGGGAAATCACGCAAGGCTGCTCATTGATGCTCCGAGGGAACTTAATATTGCCAGAAGTACCACGGAAGAAAATCCGGCACGAAAGAGAGAAACCTATT
>ERZ791909.1565-NODE-1565-length-15549-cov-8.458758_pt1 | contig 15549 bp, 14 predicted proteins | sample MGYA00510143_ERZ791909 | MGnify/ENA primary metagenome ERZ791909 (study PRJEB30046, sample SAMN00792093) | human gut metagenome | study: EMG produced TPA metagenomics assembly of the A metagenome-wide association study of gut microbiota in type 2... | reverse complement strand
AGCTGCTGGCCGCCATCCGCCGGAAGGGGGCCCATTGGGGGGCCCTGCTCCGGTCCGCCTCCGCCCGGACCGAGGGGGACGAGGCGCTGTACCGGGGGTACGGGGAGAAGTTTCTCCAGGTGTCTGTGGCCTTTGACGCCCTGGCCCAGGTCCAGACCTGGGAGGCGGCCCGGCAGACGGAAGCGGCCGTCGCCTTCCCCCGGCTTTCCACCCCCAAAGGACGGAAGGACGAGCCGGGCATTGCCGCGCTGAAACAGGTGTGGGAGCGGTGCAAGGCGGAGGAGAAGAAGCTGGCGGGCCTGTTGTCTGTCTCTGAGGAGGAGGCTATGGAGGACCTGACTGCCGTGGCCCCGGCCATGGTGGCCCTGCTGGAGCTGACGGAGGACTTTGCGGAGCGGTACCGGCAGGAGAAGCTGCGGCTGAACGCTGCCGACTTCTCCGACCAGGAGCACTTGGCCCTGGGCCTGCTGGTGGGTTCCGGCGGTGCCCCCACAGAGCTGGGGGAGCAGGTGGCGGCCCGATACCGGGAGATCCTGGTGGATGAGTACCAGGACACCAACGAGATCCAAAACGCCATCTTCCAGGCGGTGTCCAAAAACGGGCAGAACATTTTCACTGTGGGGGACGTGAAGCAGAGCATCTACCGCTTCCGCCTGGCGGACCCCACCATTTTCCTGGGAAAATACAACCGGTTCAAGTCCTGGCAGGAGGCGGCTGACGGAGAGGAGCGGAAGATCCTGCTGTCCCGCAACTTCCGCTCCCGGCGGGAGATTTTGGAGAGCACCAACTTCATCTTCTCCAACATTTTGTCTGTGGAGATGGGGGAGATGGACTACGGCGAGGACGAGGCCCTCCACTTCGGGGCGGCGTATTACCCGGAGCGGATGGATTGCCAGACAGAGTTCCATCTCATCTCTGCCCACCAGAAGGCGGGGGAGAATGACAAGCCGGTAAAAAAGGTCACCGCCGAGGCCCGGTTCGTGGCGGCGCGCATCCGGAAGCTGCTGGATGAGGGCTATCCCGTCACGGAGAGCGACGGCACCCTGCGCCCCTGCCGGCCGGAGGATATCGTGATCCTGATGCGCTCCCCCGGCAGCCGGTCTGCCGCCTTCGCCGCCGCCCTGGCGGAGCGGGACATCCCCTGTTCTTTCCAGGAGAGCGGGGACTTCTTCCACACCATGGAGATCTCCGTCATGCTGTCCCTGCTGGAGATCGTGGACAACCCCCGGCAGGACGTGCCTCTGATCTCCGTCCTCCGGTCACCCCTGTTCGGCTTCACGGCGGACCGGCTGGCGGAGGTTCGCTCCGCCGCCCCCACCGGGGACTACTACGACGCTGTGACCGCCGATGGGGGAGAGGACTGCAAAGACTTCCTGGCAACCCTCTCGGACCTGCGGCAGGCGGGCCGGGACATGAGTGTCCACCGCCTGGTCTGGCACATCTACAACCGACTGAATGTGCTGGGGGTCTTCGGCGCCATGGATGATGGTGCGGCCCGGCGGGAGAATCTCATCGCCCTGAGCCAGCACGCGGAGAAGTTTGAGAGCAATGGATACCGGGGCCTCTTCGCCTTCGTCACGCAGCTGCGGCGGCTGCTGGAGCAGGACCAGGCTCCCGCCACCCGGGGCCCGGCGGAGGCTGCCGGCGTGCGGCTCATGAGCATCCACAAGTCCAAGGGCCTGGAGTTCCCCATCGTCATCCTGGCAGATCTGGACCACGCGTTCTCCCGGCAGGACTTCGACACGCCGGTGCTGGTGCATCCGGACATGGGCCTGGGGCCCAAGCGCATCGACCTGGAGCGGAAAATCCAGTATCCCACCCTGGCCCGGCTGGCCATTCAGGAAAAGCTGCGGCGGGAGAACCTGGCGGAGGAGCAGCGCATCCTCTACGTGGCCATGACCCGGCCCAAGGAGAAGCTGATCCTGGTGGACGCCCTGTACAACGCCCCCGGGCGGCTCCAGAAGCTGGCCGCTGTGGCTGCCTGTCCCGTGCTGCCGGAGACGGTGGCAGAGGGCCGCACCCTGGGGGACTGGGTCCTGCTGCCCCTGCTGTGCCGGCCGGAGGCCGCGCCCCTGCGGGCTATGGCAGAGACAGAGATTGACCAGCTATATATTGGAGAGGACAGCCCCTGGCAAGTGTTTTTGCATGACAGTGAGGACTACCGGGAACGGCCCGCCCGGCCCCAGGCGACGGCGGAGGAGACAGGGGAGACCGCCCTCTTTGACCCGGAGCTGCTGTCTTTCATCTACCCCTACCAGCGGGAGACGGCCCTGCCCGCCAAGGTGACGGCCACCCAGCTGAAGGGCCGCCCTGCGGACCAGGAGATCGCGGAGTATGCCGCCCATACCCCGTACCTCCGGCCCCTGAGCCAGCCGAATTTCCGGCGGGAGCGGCAGGGCCTGACCCCGGCAGAGCGGGGCACTGCCACCCACCTGGTGCTGCAATACCTGGACTTCTCAAACGTTGACGTGGCGGGCCAGATCGAGGCGCTGCGGCAGCGGAGCCTGCTGACGGACCAGCAGGCCGCGGCCGTGGAGACCGCGCCTTTGGAGCGGTTTCTCCGCTCCCCCCTGGCGGAGGAGATCCGCAAAAGCCGAAGCGTCCTGCGGGAGTATCGCTTCACCCTGCTGATGGATGCCCGGGACTACGATCCCGCCGCGGCGGCGGGGGAGGAAATCCTCCTCCAGGGCGTGGTGGACTGCTGCTTCGAGACGGCAGACGGCCTGACCGTGGTGGACTTCAAAACGGACCGTGTGTTCTCGGCATTGGAGGTCCGGCAGCGGGCGGAGCACTACCGCCCCCAGCTGGAGGCATACAGCCGGGCCCTGGAGCGGGTGCTGGAAAAGAAGGTGGTCCGCCGGGCCCTGTATTTCCTGGCTGCAGGCGAGACCATGGAGATTTGAGGAGGAAGGCCAATGGGAAGGGAAATCGTCAGTATAGCCACGGCCCTGGTGCCGTATCCGCCGGAGCGGGTGTGGGCGGTGGTGACGGATCTGGACTGCTGGCAGTGGCGCAGCGATCTGAGCCGCCTGGACCACGTCGGTGAGGACGCCTTTACGGAGTACGACAGAAGCGGCTTTCCCACCCGCTTCACCGTCACGGAGCGCCGCCCCCTGTCCCGCTGGGCCTTTGACCTGGACAATGCCAACCTGGCGGGCCGGTGGGCCGGGGAATTCCGGCCGGAGGGCGGCGGCACCCAGGTCACCTTCACCGAGACCATCACCGTAAAAAAGCCCTGGATGCGCTTTTTTGCCAAGGGCTACCTCCGCCGCCAGCAGGCTCGGTATCTGGCGGACCTGGGGCGGGCGCTGGAACAAGAAGGAGGGACCTGAAATGAAGCGCCGTCTTACCAAGCTGACCGCTGCCGGTCTGGCGGTCCTGGCCCTTACCGGCTGCACCGGCGGGGCACAGGAGGAGGTTTCAGAGGAGCCGCCGGTTCCGAAGAATGTTGAGACAACCTGGACCCTGGTGGTGGGCCAGCCGGAGGGCTCCACCTGCTGGGACGCGGCGGAATCTTTTGCCGAGGCACTGTCCGACGCCACGGAAGGCGCCGTGGCGGTGGAGGTCCAGCCGAGACCCCTCGATAGGGTTACCTCCCTGGAGCAGGCTGCGGCCGGGATCGTGGACCTCTATCTGGACAGCAGTTTCATATATGGCTCCTACGGCGACGAAGAAGAGTTGGGCAGACCGTTTTTCTCCGTGACCATGCCCTTTCTGTTCCCGGACGCCGAAACGGCGGCGGAGGTCCTGGACAGCACCGGCGGAGAGGCACTGAACGGCGTCCTGGCGGAGCTGGGGCTCCGGGGCTTGGCATACGGGGAGCTGGGCTTCCGGTATCTGACCGCCGACCGGCCGGTGACCACTCCGGAGGACCTGGAAGGGCTGCGCATCCGCACGGCGGGCCTGCTGGAGCTGTTCGAATCCTACATCGGCTGCTGGGGCGTCCGCCTCTATCCCTCCAGTTATTCAGATGTGATGACGCCCCTGTCTAACGGTACTTATAACGGCCAGGAGAGCACCCTGGCGGAGGCGGACGCGGCGGGCTACCAGACGGTCCAGACGGACGTGACCATCTTCCCGGCCTTTTATGAGCCCGCCATCCTCACCATGAACAGTGATCTGTACGACTCCCTCTCCCCGGAGCTGCGGGAGGCGGTGGACCGCTGCGGCCGGGAGGCCATGGCGGACCAGCGGCTCCGGAACCGGGAGCAGGAGGCGGAGATCCTGGAGCGGTGGCAGGAAGAGGACGGCATCGCCGTCCATGTTTTGACCGAGGAGCAGTGGAGCGCCTTCCAGGCCCTGACGGAACGGCTTTACGACCCGGAGGACCCGGACCATCAGGACTGGTTTGCGGACTGCACGCCGGAGTGGGTGGAGCAGTTTCGCCCCTCCTGAAAAAATCTCCGGAAAAATGAAAAAAGGTCTTGCAATCTTGACGTCCGTGTGATACACTAATAAACGCCTTTATGGGGTGAAAGCTCCGGCGAGGTAGTCTGGATCAGAAAGAGGTGAACGAGAGCAATGAAGGAAGGAATCCATCCCAATTATCAGCAGACTACGATTACTTGCGCCTGCGGTAATGTGATTGAGACAGGTTCTACCAAGAAGGATATCAAGGTGGAAGTCTGCTCGAAGTGTCACCCCTTCTTCACGGGCAAGCAGAAGCTGGTGGATACCGGCGGACGCGTGGCCAAGTTCAACAAGAAGTTCGGTCTGGACAAGTAAGTCTGACACGTCACAAAAAGGGTCTGCCGGTTGGGCAGGCCCTTTTTTCATTTACTTTTCCGGCAAAAGCGCATATACTGTATGGTATCAATGAAGCGGAAGGAGCGTTTGCATGAAGCTGCATCCTGTGGAGTTGGAGCGTTTGACGCCGGAGATCCTGCATGTTTTTGGACGGCAGCCCCCGCTGCTGACTGCCGGAGACAAGACCGGCCTGAACACCATGACCATCGGCTGGTGCCAGTTGGGCCGGCTGTGGAACCTGCCGGTCTGCACAGTCTACGTGCGGCCCGAGCGATATACCTATCAATTTATGGAGTCCCACGATTATTTCACCGTCTCCATCCTGCCGGAGGAGGCAAAAAAAGTGACCGCCCTCTGCGGCAGCAAGAGCGGCCGGGACATGGACAAGGTGAAAGCGTGCGGCCTGACGGTCCGCTGGGGGGCCGGGGACGCGCCCTTCTTTGACGAGGCGGAGTGGGTCCTGGTGTGCCGGAAGCTGTACGCCCAGGACATGGACCCTGCCTGCGTGCTGGGGGAGGGGGAGATCCTGCCCTTCTACACGCCGGGGCAGGGCGGCTGGCACCGGATCTATGTGGGCCAAGTCGTGGAGGCCTATCAAAAATAAGGAGTTTGCATGGCAGAGACACAGGAAGTACGAGACAAAGTGGTGCTGGTGGGGTTGAACTCCCCGGTGCTGAAAAAAGAGGAAAACGCCGACGAGGATACCATGGAGGAGCTCTCCGCCCTGGTGGAGACCGCCGGAGGCGAGACCGTGGGGATTGTGCTGCAGAACCGGCCGTCCCCGGACCCCCGGACCTTCATCGGGGAGGGCAAGGTGGCGGAGGTGCAGCTCTACTGCGAGAACACCGGCGCCACCATGGTGATCTTCGACAACGATCTGTCCCCCTCCCAGATGCGGGTGCTGACGGAGCTGCTGGGCGTTCAGGTGCTGGACCGGTGCGGATTGATCCTGGACATCTTCGCCCAGCGGGCCAAGACCAAGGAAGGGCGGCTCCAGGTGGAGCTGGCCCAGTACCAGTATCTGCTGCCCCGGCTGACCGGCATGTGGACCCATCTGGAGCGGCAGGCGGGCACCAGCGGCAAGGGGCCCATCGGCTCCAAGGGCCCCGGCGAAACCCAGCTGGAGACGGACCGCCGCCACATCCGCCGGAAGATCGACAAGCTCCGGGAGGACCTGGAGGAGGTCCGCCGGGTGCGCTCCACCCAGCGGCAGCGGCGGCAGAAGAACGAAATCCCGGTGGTGGCCATTGTGGGCTATACCAACGCGGGCAAGTCCACGCTGCTGAACCACCTGACCGGAGCGGGCATCCCCGCCAACAACCGGCTGTTCGACACGCTGGACACCACCAGCCGCCTTCTCACGGTCAGCGACACGCTGGACGTGGTGATCTCCGACACGGTGGGGTTCATCCGCAAGCTGCCCCACCAGCTGGTGGAGGCATTCAAGGCCACGCTGGAGGAGTTGGAGTACGCAGATCTGCTGCTCCACGTCATCGACGTGTCCAACCCGGAGTGGCAGCAGCAGGCGGCGGTGGTGGAGAACCTGATCCGGGAGCTGGGGGCCGGAGAGCTGCCCCGGATCGACGTGTTCAACAAGTCCGACCGGCTGCCCGCCGGAGAGATCATGCCCCACGGTCAGGATATCTGCTCCCTCTCCGCCAAGACCGGCGAGGGTGTGGACAAGCTGTTGGAGATGATCGGGGAACGCCTGGACAGCGGCAGCCGCCGCTGTGTGCTGCACATCCCCTACGACAAGGGCGGCCTGCTGGACCAGCTGTACCGGGAGGCCAAGGTGGAGAACGTGGAGTACGGGGAGACCATCGCGGTCACGGCGGTGTGCACGCCGAAGGTCCTGGGGCAGATGGCGCTGTTCCTTGTGGAATGAGCGCCCCCAGGCCCGCCCCGGTGCGCAGGCCCAGCAGGAAGGCGTGGATGGCGGTGAATTCCAGGGTCTTGTCGAGTTCCTCCCGGAATTGATATTCCAAGTCGCTCTCCATCAGGGACAGCCACATCTCATATTCTTCCTGGGGCGCCGCCTCCACATAAGGGCGGATATACCGGGGATAGAGCCATTTCATAAAATCTGTCATCCTAAAAATCACCTCGAATAACATAAAAAATGGCGTGTTTCTAAGTTTAGTATAATACCTAAAATTTGGCGTGTCAAGGGGGACGCATGGAATTTCAGGAAAAATTGCGGATGCTCCGAAAAGAGCGCGGAGAAACCCAGGCCCAGGTTGCCACGGCCATTGGAATTGGAGAACGGCATTACCAGAAATTTGAGTCTGGAAATAATTTGCCTAGTTTCCATAATCTGTGCGCCCTGGCGGACCACTTCGGCGTGTCCATGGACTATCTGGCGGGCCGGACGGACCGGCGGGACGTGTGGAAATGAGCGCGGAGCAGACAGGGAGGACGGCCATGACCACCTATCGGGTGCCCTTTGAAAACGGGGAGAGCGCGTTCACGGAGAAGCGATCCCGCTTCATCAGCCACATCTGGCGGGTGGAGACCGAGGCAGAGGCCCGGGAGCGCATCGAGGAGATGAAGAAGCGCTACTACGACGCCCGCCACAACTGCTGGTGCTATCTGCTGCAGGAGGGCGGCGTGGTCCGCTACTCCGACGACGGGGAGCCCCAGGGCACGGCGGGCCAGCCCATGCTGAACGTGTTCCAGCGGGAGAGCGTCACCAACGTATGCTGCGTGGTGACAAGGTACTTCGGCGGCGTGCTGCTGGGGGCCGGGGGACTGACCCGGGCCTATACCAAGGGAGCCAAGGACGCCCTGGACGCCGTGGGCATCAGCACCATGAGCCTGTGGACGCTGTGGGACGTGCCCTGCACATATCCCCTCTTCGAGCGGGTGAAGCTGGAGATCATCGCCTGCGGCGGCGTGGTGCGGGACACGGAGTACGGCGCGGATATCCGCCTGCGGGCGGCGTTCCCGGCGGGCGGGGCGGAACAGTTCGTTCCCCGCCTCACGGAGCTCTCCGCGGGGAGTCTGGCTATGGAGGCGGCGGGGGAGGAGTTTCTTCCAGGCCCCCGGGAGTCCGCCAACGGAACATAAACAAACCGGGAGCCGGCTTTTTGGCCGGTTCCCGGTTTTGTTATGCGTGTTCCTGCCGGACGTGGTAGCCCAGCGCCTGGATCTTTTCCAGAATGTCCGCCTGCCGGACGCCTGTGGCGTCGTAGTCCACCGCCAGCTGTCCGCCGCTGCTGACGCTGACGGAGGTGACGCCCGGCAGGGTGTCCAGCTCCCGCTTCAGCAGCTTCACGTCATCCCGGTCCGCGTTCCGGTCCAGGGAGACGGAAATGCTTGCCATTCGCTTCACCTCCCAGCTGTGGGGAAGAAGTCCGGAGTCCTCACAGGTCCTCCAGGTCTGCCGCCGGAATGTCGTTTTCCACGTTGTCCCGGGCCAGATCGGTGTCCAGCACCGGATAGACGCTGGGGATGGGCTTCTCCTGCTTTCTCCGCCGGGGGAGCTCTACCTTGCGGCTGTCATCATGCATTTAGATCACCTCCGCCCTAGCTTGTCCCGCGCCGGGCCGAACCATGCCGGAAAAAGCCGGAAAACAGCGGCAGGCACATGCCCGGCCTGGACACAAAAGCGCGGCCGGGCACAAAAACTCCTGGGAAAACTGGGGAGATTGCCGTCCGCATCCGTGGAAAATCCGCGGGATTTTTCATAAATTCCATGGATTTGGACAGGAGGCGTCCCCCTGCGGTAAAGTAGGAAAGGAAATCACGCTGTCCTCCCCGAGAGGATGGAAAAAAGGAGCGAGACCGCATGAGCCTCAAGAAATTCAAGACCATGGACGGCAACGAGGCAGCCGCCTATATCTCCTACGCGTTCACGGAAGTGGCGACGATCTACCCCATCACGCCCTCCAGCCCCATGGCAGACCACGTGGATGAGTGGGCCGCCGCCGGCATGAAGAATATCTTCGGCCAGCCTGTGAAGCTGATGGAGCTCCAGGCCGAGTCCGGCGCCTGCGGCGCCATGCACGGCGCGCTGGAGACCGGATCCTTGGCCACCACCTACACCGCCTCCCAGGGCCTGCTGCTGATGATCCCGCCCATGTACCGAATCGCGGGCTCCATGCTGCCCGGTGTCATGCACGTCTCCGCCCGGACGGTGTCCACCCACGGCCTGTCCATCTTCGGCGACCACTCTGACGTCATGGGCTGCCGCCAGACGGGCTTCGCCCAGCTGGCCTCCTCTAGCGTACAGGAGTGCATGGACCTGGGCGCCGTAGCCCATCTCGCCGCCATCAAGGGCAGCATCCCCTTCCAGCACTTCTTTGAGGGCTTCCGCACCTCCCATGAGATCCAGAAGATCGAGGTGCTGGACTACGACGACATGAGCCGCCTGGTGGACTGGGACGCCGTCCGCCGCTTCAAGGCCCGGGCCCTGAACAGCGAGCATCCCACGGTCCGCAACACCGTCCAGAACCCGGACACCTTCTTCCAGCACCGGGAGGCCTGCAACGGCGCCTATGACCGCCTGCCCGCCATCGTGGAGGAATACATGAAGGCCGTCAGCGACCTGACGGGGCGGGACTACCAGCTGTTCAACTACTACGGCGCGCCGGACGCGGACCGGGTGGTCATCGCCATGGGCAGCGTCTGCGGCACCCTGGGGGAGGTCATCGACTACCTGAACGCCCAGGGCGAAAAGGTGGGCATGATCCAGGTCCATCTGTACCGCCCCTTCTCCGTGTCCCACTTCCTGGCCAAGCTGCCGGATACCGTCCAGACCATCTCCGTCCTGGACCGGACCAAGGAGCCCGGCGCCATCGGCGAGCCCCTGTATGAGGATGTGTGCACCGCCCTGGCGGAAGCCGGGCGCAGCGGGATCAAGGTGCTGGCCGGCCGGTACGGCCTCAGCTCCAAGGACACCACCCCCGCCCAGATGAAGGCCGTGTACGACAACATGGCCGGCGAGCAGAAAAACCACTTCACCGTGGGCATCGTGGACGATGTGACCCACCGCTCTCTGGACGTGGGGGAACACATCAGCACCGCCGGCGGCTCCACCATCGAGTGCAAGTTCTGGGGCCTGGGCTCCGACGGCACCGTGGGCGCCAACAAGAACTCCATCAAGATCATCGGCGACAACACGCCCCAGTACGTCCAGGCGTATTTTGAATATGACTCCAAGAAGTCCGGCGGCGTCACCAAAAGCCACCTGCGCTTCGGCAAGGAGTCCATCCGCTCTGCCTACTACGTCACCCAGGCGGACTTCGTGGCCTGCCACAAGCAGAGTTACATCCACTCCTATGACATCGTCCACGAGGTGAAGCCCGGCGGCACCTTCCTGCTGAACACCCTGTGGAAGGGGGAGGAGCTGGAGCGGAATCTGCCCAACCACGTGAAGCGGACGCTGGCCCGGAACCATGTGAAGTTCTATACCATCGACGCCGTGTCCATCGCCCAGGAGCTGGGTCTGGGCAACCGGACCAACACGGTCCTCCAGGCGGCGTTCTTCAAGCTCTCCGGCGTGCTGCCGGTGGATGAGGCCGTCCAGTACATGAAGGACGCCATCACCCACAGCTACTTCAAGAAGGGCGACAAGGTCCTGAACATGAACTACGCCGCTGTGGACCGGGGCCTCCAGTCCGTGGAGGAGATCCGAGTGCCCGACAGCTGGAAGGACCTGCCCGACGAGCCCCTGGAGCAGACTGAGACCGCAGGTGTGCCGGACTACGTCCGGGACGTGCTGATCCCCGTTAACGCCCAGGCCGGCGACAAGATCCCTGTCAGCAAGTTCCTCAGCTTTGCCGACGGCGTGACGGAGGTGGAGACCTCCAAGTACGAAAAGCGCGGCATCGCCGTGGATGTGCCCCAGTGGCTGCCGGACAACTGCATCGGCTGCAACCAGTGCTCTCTGGTGTGCCCCCACGCCGCCATCCGGCCCTTCCTGTTTACCAAGGAGGAGGCGGAGCAGGCCCCGGCCGGCTGCATCACCCACAAGGCCAACGGCAGGGGGATGGAGAATTATACCTTCCGCATCCAGGTGGATCCCCTGGACTGCCAGGGCTGCGGCAGCTGCGCCGACGTGTGCCCCGCCAGGGAGAAGGCCCTGGTGATGAAGCCGCTGGAGTCCCAGATGCCGGAGCAGGACAACTGGAATCACTGCCTGTCCCTCTCCGAGAAGGCCAATCCTCTGGACAAGTTCACCGTCCGGGGCAGCCAGTTCCAGCGGCCGCTGATGGAGTTTTCCGGTGCCTGCGCCGGCTGCGGCGAGACCCCCTACATGAAGTTGATGACCCAACTGTTCGGCGAGCGGATGTACATCGCCAACGCCACCGGCTGCGCCCAGGCCATGTTTCTGTCCGTGCCCTCCATTCCCATGGTGAAGGACTCCGCCGGTCACGGCCCGGCCCTGTCCAACTCCCTCTTCGAGAACAACGCCGAATACTCCCTGGGCATGTGCCTGTCCGTGGACCAGCAGCGCAACCAGGTCAAGACCCACGCCAAGGCCGCCCTGGACACCACCTCCGACGCTGCCCTGAAGGCCGCCCTGGAGAGCTGGCTGCAAGACGGCGACGACGGCGACAAGACCCGGGCCGTGTCCGACGCCCTGATCGCCGCCCTGAACCAGACCGCCGACTCCAGCGCCGACGTGCGGTTCCTGCGGGACAACGCCGACCAGCTGGTGAAAAAGACCATGTGGATGTACGGCGGCGACGGCTGGGCCTATGACATCGGCTACGGCGGCTTGGACCACGTGCTGGCCTCCGGCATCGACGTGAACATCCTGGTGGTGGACAACGAGCTGTACGCCAATACCGGCGGCCAAGCCTCCAAGGCCACGCCCATCGGTGCGGTGGCTCAGTTCGCCGCCAGCGGCAAAAAGACCCCCAAGAAGGACCTGGGCATGATTGCCATGAACTACGGCCATGTCTATGTGGCCCAGGTGTCCATGGGCGCCAACCCCGCCCACGTGGTGAAGGCCCTGAAGGAGGCCGAGGCCCACAAGGGCCCGTCCCTCGTCATCGCTTACGCCCCCTGCATCAACCACGGCATCGCCAAGAGCATGAAGGTGAGCCAGGCGGAGCAGAAGCTGGCGGTGGAGTGCGGCTACTGGCCCCTGTTCCGGTACAGCCCTGAGCTGGCGGCGGAGGGGAAGAACCCCTTCCAGCTGGACAGCAAGGCCCCCAACGGCAAGCTGCGGGAGTTCATGATGGGCGAGGTCCGGTTCTCCGGCCTGACCCGCACCTTCCCTCAGATCGCCGAGCAGCTCTTCGCCGAGGCGGAGGAGCAGTGCGCCGCCCGGTACGCCCAGTACGAGAAGCTGGCGGCCCAGAAATAACTTTGCTGAAATCGACACTCCTATAAACGAAAGCGCCCCAGGGCTTTGCCCTGGGGCGCTTTCGTTCCGCCGTCAGCGGGATCCGGCGGCGTGAAAGGTGCGGTTGATGAGGCAGCGGCTGCAGCAGAAATCGATGTGCCGCTCCATGGCGGAGCGAGCCAGCTCCGGCAGCCCCAGGCCGATGGCGGAGCAGATAGCCACGTGCTGGGAGCCCATGACGATCAGATTGTCCTTTTTCTGTTCCGTGGCAACGAACTCGCAGGAGCGGATAGACAGGTAGTGAAGGGTGCCCTGGAGGGTCTCGAACATGTCGATGAGATACTCGTTCTCTGTGGTCAGCACCAGCTGGTGGTGGAACTCCAGGTCGATCTTGGCCCGCTCGGAGGCGGTGGGGGCGGTATCCAGATCCTTCGCAAAGTCCTGCCAGGCGGACTGGAACTGGTCCGCCAGCTTCTGGAGCCTGGGCAGGTCAATCAGGGTCCGCTTCTGTGCGCAGAGGAAGGCCGCCTCTCCTTCGATGGCCCGCCGGGCCACGAACAGGTCCTCCAGGGACTCGCTACTGAGGTCAAAGACGAAGTAGCTGCGGTATTTGCTGTCGCTGCTGCGGACGGCGGTCACCAGGCCGTTTTCCTCCAGCCGCTCCACCGCCCGGGTCACCGGGGAGGTGCTGACCCCCATCTGCTCCGCCAGCTTGGAGATGTTCAGCTTGCTCCCCGGCGGGATGGCGGAGGAGAAGATGGCCTTCTCCAGCAGTTCATAGACGATGTCGGAGATCTTGGCAAAGGGATTCTTCTCCTGGGCCGCTGTGATGTTCTGTGCGGTGAATCGGCAGCCGTCCCGCTGTCTGGGATCCTGGGGCATAGGGCACCTCACTTCTGAAAAATATCTGTATCCTATCATAGCGGCCGCGGGCGCGAAAATCAAGCCCGGCGCAGAAAACCGCGCCGGACCGGGAGGGGGCTTCTTCAGTCCCGGAGGTCTTCCTCCAGATTGATTTTGCCGTGGACCTGCTCGAACTCCGTGATACAGCGGCGGATCAGGTACAGAATCTGCCCGCTGCCTGTTCGTCCTTCATATTCCGCGATATAAAACAGCTTGTCATGTGTCTCCTTATCCATGCGAAATCCAAGATGACTGTCCCGTGGCTTTTTCATAGTAAACTCCATTTCAGTAGAATATAAGTTGATTTTAAGTACAAAACGAGTTACTATGTAAAAAGCGTACTAGAATATAGACACAAAATTTAGGGAGGTGTCAGAATGGACGATCTGGAGGCGGCGGAGGCATACAGGCGGGAAGCGGAGTTCTATAAGGAGAAAGCGGAGGAGAACATCCGGTACAAGTACCTCTATCTGCGGCTCGGCGGCGAGATGTATGAAGTCCTGGAGATCTTGCGGCGGACACCCTGCGCCTGCGCCCCGCTTCAGGAGGCGGAGAGCCGTCTCCGCCAGATGCTGGAACAGGCGGATGAGGACGACTGCCAGAAGGGTGTATACGATTTCTTCCGCAAAAAGAAAGGCCGTCCACCAGTTGACAAGCTGTAAAAAATCGGCTAGAATACCTCTTACAGTGATGAAGCGGAGCAGTACCCGGGAAGACCGCCCCCAAGAGAGCCTCTGGTCTGGTGGAAAGAGGCGGGCAGGGCCCGGCGAATACACCGCGGAGCTGGCACCCAAACGGCCTTCGGCCCAGTAGGCGTGCTCCGGGAGCGCCCGTTACAGCGCCGCCGTGTGTTCGCACGGCCTGAGGCGTCTGCCCGCGAGGGCGGCGCGAACAGAGGTGGTACCGCGAGAACTTCTCGCCCTCTGTCCCCTGGGGGACAGAGGGCGTTTTTGATACCTGTCCCAGATTTCACAAACGGACAAAAGGAGAGACAAATCATGCAGATCTACGAGGAACTGAAGGCCCGGGGGCTCATCGCCCAGGTGACGGACGAGGAGGAGATCCGGGAGTTGGTGAACAACGGCAAGGCCACGTTCTATATCGGCTTTGACCCCACGGCGGACAGCCTGCACGTGGGCCACTTCATGGCCCTGTGCCTGATGAAGCGGCTGCAGATGGCGGGCAACCGCCCTATCGCCCTGATCGGCGGCGGCACCGGCTATATCGGCGACCCCTCCGGCCGGACGGACATGCGTTCCATGATGACGCCGGAGACCATCCAGCACAACTGCGACTGCTTCAAGAAGCAGATGGAGCGGTTTATCGAGTTCGGCGAGGGCAAGGCCCTGATGCTGAACAACGCCGACTGGCTGCTGAAGCTGAACTATATCGAGCTGCTGCGGGAGGTGGGCGCCTGCTTCTCCGTCAACAACATGCTGCGGGCCGAGTGCTACAAGCAGCGGATGGAAAAGGGCCTGAGCTTCCTGGAATTTAACTATATGATTATGCAGTCCTATGATTTCTACCACATGTTCCAGACGGTGGGCTGCAACATGCAGTTCGGCGGCGACGACCAGTGGAGCAATATGCTGGGCGGCACGGAGCTGATCCGGCGCAAGCTGGGCAAGGACGCCTATGCCATGACCATCACGCTGCTGATGAACTCCGAGGGCAAGAAGATGGGCAAGACCGCCAGCGGCGCCGTGTGGCTGGACCCCAACAAGACCTCTCCCTACGACTTCTACCAGTACTGGCGGAACGTGGGAGATGCCGATGTGCTCAAGTGCATCCGGATGCTGACCTTCCTGCCGCTGGAGCAGATCGACGAGATGGATACCTGGCAGGGCAGTCAGCTGAACACCGCTAAGGAGATCCTGGCCTTCGAGCTGACCAAGCTGGTTCACGGCGAGGAAGAGGCCGCCAAGGCCCAGGAGGCCGCCCGCGCCCTGTTCGGCGGCGGCGGGGACAGCGCCAACATGCCCTGCACCAAGCTCTGCCGGGAGGATTTCACCGCCGAGGGAGAGATCGACATTCTGACCCTGCTGGTAAAGTGCGGCCTGGCTGCCTCCAAGGGCGAGGCCCGGCGGCTGGTGCAGCAGGGCGGCGTCACGGTCTGCGGCCAGAAGGTGGCCGATATTGAGGCCAGGTTCAGCTGCAAGGACTGCTGCGGCGAGGGCGCGGTCATCAAAAAGGGCAAGAAGGTCTATCACAAGGCCGTGCTGGAAGAGCAGTAAGCGGACATTCGATCAGCCCGCCGGGATATTCCCGGCGGGCTTTTTTGTATGTCCCTGTCAGATGGCAGCCTCATCATTCGTTTTATCAGCAGAACGGCGCCGGCAAAGGAGTTGATTGTACGGAACAAATCACATATACCCGCCCGGAAGCGGAGGAACTGGTAGAGCGGTGGTCGGACACCGTGCTGCGGATCGCCTGGACCTGGACGGGCAGCGTCCACGACGCCCAGGACATCTGTCAGACGGTGCTTTTGAAGCTGCTGACCAGTCCCCGCCGCTTTGCGGAGGAGCGGCTGGAGCGGGCCTGGGTGGTCCGGGTGGCCGTCAACTGCTGCAAGGACTGGAAGAAATCCGCCTGGGTCCGGCGGCGCC
>ERZ791909.1560-NODE-1560-length-15584-cov-3.570932_pt1 | contig 15584 bp, 15 predicted proteins | sample MGYA00510143_ERZ791909 | MGnify/ENA primary metagenome ERZ791909 (study PRJEB30046, sample SAMN00792093) | human gut metagenome | study: EMG produced TPA metagenomics assembly of the A metagenome-wide association study of gut microbiota in type 2... | reverse complement strand
TGGGGTATCGCCAAGTGGTAAGGCAACGGATTCTGATTCCGTCATTCGCAGGTTCGAATCCTGCTACCCTAGTTTAAGAGAGTCTGAAAAGGCTCTCTTTTTCTTTGTATAAAAACAGATTTATGGAATCGTCGGAAGAAATTTCGACGATTTTTTGCGTTTTTTCCAAAATTTTTTTCAAAACAGTTGTCAGATTTCATTATTTTTCGGAGAATAGATAGATAAAGGGAGGAGGGATTGCATGGACGAAAGAAGTCTGCTGACCTTATTACAGAAAAGGCCGAATGAGGGCATGAAGGAATTGATGCGGCAATATATGGGGTATTGCTATTACATTGTGAGAAACAAGCTGGCGGAATTTCCGCAGGAGGACATCGAGGAATGCGTGAGTGATGTTTTTGTGGACGCGTATCGTTATCGGGAAAAGATTGATTTGGAAAAAGGCGGATTTCGTGTATTTTTAGCAACGCTTGCGCGGCGGAGGGCGGCAGATTGCTATAGGAAAAAGGCGGAAAATCTGCCTCTGCACGAAGAAATACAGGAGAATCCGAAGGAGGTATCCTTTGAGGACAGGGAGATGCTGCTTCAAGCAATTCGTTCCTTGGGAGAACCGGATGAAAAAATATTGATTTGGAAATTTTATTATGGCTATCCGACAAAAACGATTGCGTCTGCGTTAGGGTTAAAGGAGAACACAGTGGACCAGAAGGTGCGGCGTGGCTTGGAAAAGCTGAGAAAAGCATTGGAAGGAGGGGGATTTTATGAAGGATGTATTTGATTATCTGGAGGAGGAAGATCTCCTGCGGAATTTGCCGGAAGCACTGCCGCAGATGGAGGATGAAACAGCGGCGAAACGGATAGAGAAAATGGCACTGGAGAAGCTGCAGGCGGAAACGAAGCAGCAGAAAAAATGGCAGAGGAGGCGTATTCTGATTGCGGCGGTCTGCTGTCTGGTTGCAGTCGGAGCGTTTGCACGCAAGCCGATTGCGGCATATTTCCAGCGTATCCTGCATTATCTGCCTGGTGTCGGGGTTTATATCAACGATACAGATGCGGAAATTTACGAGGTGCAGATTGACAACCCTGTGCAGGAGAAGGACGGCGTGCGTGTGGAGCTGAAAGGCTTTTATTGCGAAAACAATATGCTGAAAGGGGATTTTGTATTCACAGGAGAGGGTTTGCCGACAGAAAAAAACGGAAAAGATAAAATTGTCGATGAATTGTCTGAAAAATATGAAGTCACCTATTATTACGGAGAAAAAAGCAGGGTGATTTGGTTTTCCGGTTGCGGCTGGCATATAAGCAATGAAGGCAAGGTGCTGCAGTATACGCCGCACTGCTCGGAGCGGCTTTATCTGAAGGATGGCTGTTATGACTACGCGTTTTCGATTAAGGGCTTCGATGAGAAAATTCATTTGAAGGTAGTGAAAGCGAAAACAACGGAAAACCCTGAAGACCTTGGGTATTCGGTAACGAAAAACGATACATCCTTAATTGCGAAAGCCAATCTGGATGGGGATACCATTCGGTTGGAATATTATCAGATTCCCTCTGCTGAGGTGACGCAGGCGATGGAGGATTATTATCAAACGGGGATTATCCTTTGTCCGTATCGGTTTGCGCCTTTAGAGGACTATGCGTATATTCAGAATGCGGCAGGAGAACGAATGCGGGGACATTTGGAATCGTTGGAAAACGGCGGAAGGTATACGTTAAAGGGAACGGAAAAGGATTTCCCTCTGACACTGCACCATTCAGCCTATACAGGAACAGACAGAGAAAAGCAAGAGGTTGAAATTCCGTTGACAGAAGGAGCAGAGCTGCCGCAGGTGAAATTCCATTACGGAACAGTCGAATTTTTATCCGCTATGCAGGAGGATGTCATCTGGGAGGATGAGGATTCCGAACGGACGGAGGAGGCAACAAAGGTGACGGTGAGATACAAAACGGTGCCTGCAAAGGGAATCCGAAAGATGTACGCGGCAAATCTGCGTTATCTGAAAGAGGATGATTTCGGCGTGGAACGTGATTTGGAACAGACAAATGAATTTCTGATACAGGAGAGAAGTGTTTATCTGCCCAGAGAAAAACGCGAAAAACTGACCTTTTCGCTTGAAAACCCCTCCTATTGGGTTGGCGGCTCCTATGATGTGGTGATTGAAAAGCCGCGGAGCAAAAAATAAATAGTTTGGAGAGAGGAAGAATTTGCATGCAGATTCTTCTTCTTTTTTATGGAAAAGAGAAAAATAGCTTTCAAAATTGCATATACAATGGTATACTATTAACATCTATACATCTGTAAAAAAATAGCCGAAGGTTTTTAGAATAGGAGGCTGGTCGGTATGGCAGCAAAATTAGAAAACGAATATGGCGTTATCAGTATTGATCGCGAAGTGATTGCAAGGATTGCAGGCTATGCGGCGATTGAATGTTACGGCATTGTCGGCATGGCTGCAAAAAATGTGAAGGACGGCTTGGTGCAGCTTTTGAAGCTGGAAAGCCTGACAAAGGGAATCAAAATGCGCATTGATGCAAATAAGGTAAGTATTGATTTGCATATTATTGTGGAATATGGTACCAATATTTCCGCCATTGCAGATAATATCATCAGCACTGTGAAATATTCCGTGGAAGAATTTACAGGGGTTGAGGTTGAGGATGTAAATATTTTTGTTGACGGCGTAAGGGTCGACAACTGAGCAAGAGGAGGAACTATTGGTGAGCAGTACAACGAAATTGAACGGTGTTCGCTTAGGCAGAATGATAATTGCCGGTGCGAATGAATTGGCATCAAATAAACAGTTGGTAGACGCAATGAATGTATTCCCCGTACCCGATGGGGATACCGGCACAAATATGTCTCTGACCGTTATGGCGGCGGCAAGAGAAGCAGAGAAAAACGGCTCTTTACAGGTGGCGGATATCGCAAAGGCGGCATCTGGCGGAGCCCTGAGAGGCGCAAGAGGGAATTCCGGTGTAATTACTTCTCAGATCTTCCGTGGCTTTGCAAAGGCATTGGAGGGTATGGAGGAAGCAGGTGTGCAGGAGCTGGCTGCGGCGGCAGAGCAGGCAGTGAAAACAGCATATAAGGCAGTGATGAAGCCCAAGGAAGGCACGATTCTGACGGTGGCAAGAGGCTGTGCGGAGGCTGCGGTAAGGCTGGCAGAGGAAACAGACGAAATCGAGGTATTTCTGAAGGGTATTATCGAAGATGGACACAAGGTTCTGGCGCAGACACCCGAAATGCTCCCCGTATTGAAGCAGGCAGGCGTTGTGGATGCAGGCGGCAGAGGACTGCTGTATATTCTGGAGGGCGCACTCAAGCAGCTGGGCGGTGATTTGCCTGTAACCCTGCAGGACGGACAGAGCGCAGCAGCCGTACCCGAAACGAATTTCGCTTCTCTGGCATCTGTGGAAAATGAAAGCATCACCTTTGGCTATTGTACGGAATTTTTCATCAATGTAGACCATCCGGATGAAGCCGTAACCACAGGACTGAAGGCTTATCTGGGTACGATTGGGGATTCCATCGTATGTGTTGCGGATGATGATATCATCAAAATTCATGTGCATACAGACCACCCCGGTCTGGCAATCGAAAAGGCACTGACGATCGGCAGTCTGAGCGGCTTGAAGATTGACAACATGAGAGAACAGCATACAAATAAAATCAATTTCAGCGCAGAAGCACCCAAGGCAGAAGCACCCAAGGCAGACCAGCCTAAGAAGGATGTCGGCTTTGTTTCTATTTCCGCAGGTGAGGGGCTGACGAAGATTTTCAAGAACCTTGGTGTGGATGAGGTTATCGAGGGCGGACAAACCATGAACCCCAGCACAGAGGATATCCTCAATGCGGTAGATAAAATCAATGCAGAGCATATCTTTATTCTGCCGAATAATAAAAACATCATTTTGGCGGCAGAGCAGGCGGCAAAGCTGAGCGAGGAGAAAAAGCTGCATGTCATTCCTTCCCGTTCTGTTCCCGAAGGGATTAGCGCGATGTTCTGCTATGAGCATGACGCAGACCCCGATGAAATGGAAGCGGCAATGAAGGATGCCATTCAGCAGGTGGATACTGCAACCGTAACCTATGCGGTCAGAGATACCTCCATCGGTGATAAGCAAATCAAGGAAGGCAATATCCTTGGGATGCTGAATGATGAAATCGAGGTAGTCGCAGAGGATGTGATGGAGGGCACGAAGGAGCTTTTGCGCAATGCCATCACAGAGGAAAGCGAGGTTGTCAGCATTTATTACGGCGCGGACACAGCAGAGGAGGACGCGAAGGAATTGTCTGCCTTTATCGAGGAAGAATTCCCCGATTGCGAGGTAGAGGTGCAGGACGGCGGTCAGCCTTTGTATTACTACATTATTTCTATTGAATAAAAATAACAAAACAAAATGGGGAGATTCTTAGATGAAATCTCCCTGTTTCTTTGTAGAAATCTTTGCGGAAAAAAGAAAGGAGGTGTATCTCATGCGAGGACAGGATACGGTTTCCGTGCTCAAGGGCGTTGGCGAGCAGAGAGAAAAAAGGCTGCATAGGCTGGGCATTATGACAGTGGAGGATTTGCTGACGCATTACCCCAGAGAATACAAGGACAGAAGCGAAATACTGAAAATTGCAGACCTGCCGCCGGATGAACCTGCTACCTTTCTGGCGCAGATAAAGGAGGAGGGGCAGAACAGCCGCCACGGCAGGCTTGTGTATACCAGAATGAAGGTCTACGACGAAACAGGTGCGGTTGGGGTGCTGTGGTATAATCAGCCCTACATGAAAAGCAGTCTGAAAATTGGCGAATGGTATCTTTTTTCCGGCAGGCTGCAAAAAAAATACGGCAGAACAGAGGTGGTTTCCCCTGAATGTGAGCGGATTGGGGAGAATTTCGCAGGGGGGCGCATCCTTCCGGTTTATCCTTCCGTAGAGGGGCTTTCGCAGAAAATGCTCCGCAATCTGATGGAGGAGGCCTTGAAGGAAATGAGCGGCGGCATGCAGGAGGAGCTGCCCCTCTGGCTGAGAAAGGAATATCATCTGGCGGAACGCAATTTTGCGATAGAAAATATCCACTTTCCGAAAACGGAGCAGGGCTTTTATGATGCCAGACGGCGTTTGGTTTTTGAGGAGCTGTTTTTGTTGCAGACGGCACTCTATCAGCTGAAAAGCACGCTTGAGGAGAGGGGGGAAGGGATTCGGCTGAAAAAGAAAAAAGCCTTGCAGGATGGCGAAACGCTTCTTCCCTTTGCCCTGACAGATGCGCAGAAGCGCGTTCTTGCGGAAATCGAGCAGGACATGACCTCGGGCAAAATCATGAACCGTCTGGTGCAGGGGGATGTCGGCAGTGGCAAAACGGCGGTGGCAATGCTTGCGGCGTATTGGACAATACAGAATGGCTATCAGGTGGCAATGATGGCACCGACAGAGGTTCTGGCAAGGCAGCATGCGGCATCCTTCCATGAGCTGCTGGAGCCGGCAGGGATTACGGTTGTTTTGCTGACGGGCAGCCTGACGGCGAAGGGAAAACGGGAACGTCTGGCGCAGGTCGCTGATGGCACGGCGCAGATGGTGATTGGCACCCATGCCGTGATTCAAAAGGGTGTGGCATTTCAGCGGCTTGGCTTGGCAATCACGGATGAACAGCATCGCTTTGGTGTCCGCCAGAGAAGCACGTTGGCAGAAAAGGGCGAAAATGTGCATACCCTTGTTATGACGGCAACGCCGATTCCGCGCACCCTAGCGCTGATTCTATATGGCGATTTGGATATTTCCATCATTGATGAGCTGCCGCCCGGCAGACAGAAAATTGACACCTCTGCGGTAGACAGCAGATATCATCCGCGGATTTATGCCTTTATCGAAAAGCACGTTGCGGCGGGCAGACAGGCGTATGTCATCTGCCCGATGATTGCGGAAAATGAGAAATTAGAGGTGCAGTCCGTCTTGGAATATACGGAGGAATTGGTGGAGGCCTTGCCACATTGCCGCGTTGCCTGTGTGCATGGAAAAATGAAGGCGAAGGAAAAGCAGACAATCATGGACAGCTTTGCGGCAGGAGAGATTGATGTTCTTGTATCCACAACAGTCGTTGAGGTCGGCATCAATGTGCCGAATGCAACCATTATGCTGATTGAAAATGCGGAGCGGTTCGGCTTGGCACAGCTGCATCAGCTGCGCGGGCGCGTTGGGCGTGGTGCGGAAAAATCGTATTGTATTCTGGTGAGCGATACAAAAACAAAGGTCGCGAAGGAGCGCATGAAAACCATGACCGAATCGGAGGATGGCTTTGTCATTTCCGAGAAGGACTTAAAGCTGCGCGGACCGGGGGAATTTTTCGGTATCCGTCAGCATGGTCTGCCGGAGCTGAAGATTGCAGACCTCTGTCGGGATTTGCCGATTCTGAAGGAGGCGCAGGCAGCAGCGGCAGAGCTTTTGCGGAAGGACAGGAATCTGGAGCAGATGGAGCATCAGCCCCTGAAAGCGAGAATCGCGGGATATTTGGACGGAAAACGTCTGGAAATGTGAGTTTTTCTGTGTTTTTTCTCTTTTTGGTTGTCAACTGAAAATTTTTTTGCTATACTCTAAACGATATCATGTAAAATCAGGTTTTTTGGGTGGTGCAGACAGTATGCGTGTCATCGCAGGAGCAGCAAAGGGTCATAATCTGCAAACCATCGAAGGGCTGGCAACCAGACCGACGACGGACAGAATAAAAGAAACCCTCTTTAATATCATAGCGTTCGATTTGCCCGAGGCAAGCTTTCTGGATTTATTTTCCGGCAGCGGTGCAATTGGGATTGAGGCACTTTCCAGAGGAGCGGCGGAGGCTGTTTTTGTGGAAAATGCGGCAGAATGTCAGAAGGTTATTCAGGCAAACCTTGTGCATACCAAGCTGCAGGAAAGAGCAAGGCTTTTGCAAACGGATGTGCTTTCTGCGCTGGACAGGCTTGCGGCGGAAGGAAAGAAATTCGACATTATTTTCATGGATCCGCCCTATGAAGCGGGGCTGTATACGTCCGTACTGGAAAGAATTGCGGAAACTGGTTTGTTAAAGGCGGAGGGGTATCTCATTGCAGAAGGCTCCTCGCAGATTGCGCTCACAATTCCGAAGGGTATGAAAATTTTGCGTGAAAAGGTGTATAAGACAACAACCCTGACGTTCCTGTGCGCGGAGGAAGAAAACGTATGAAAAAAGCAATTTATGCAGGCAGCTTTGATCCTGTTACCTTAGGGCACATGGATATCATTGAAAGAGCCGCAAATTTATTTGACTGTCTTGTGGTGGCAGTGTTGGAAAATCCCAACAAAAAATCTCTTTTCACTGTAGAGGAGAGAAAGCATCATCTGGAATTGGCAACAAAGCATATTGAAAACGTAGAGGTCGCTTCCTTTCAGGGGCTTCTGGTGGATTTTGCAAAGGAAATCGGCGCGAATATCGCAGTCAGAGGGCTGCGTAACACACTGGATTTTTCCGCGGAATATCCCATGTTTCTTATCAATCGCAAGCTGTATGATAAAATCGAAACGGTTTATCTGGCGGCGGATGAGGAGCATCTTGCCCTAAGCTCCACGAATGTGAAGGAAGTTGCTGTGTTTGGCGGAGATATCAGCTTTATGGTACCCGCTGAAATTAAACCTTTTATTATAGAAAAATATCAGAAGTGAGGGAGATAGAATGGATTCTGTATTGCAGTTATTAGATGAATTGGAAGATGTTATGGACAGCAGCAAGGCTGTGCCGTTCAGCAGTAAGGTTACTGTAAATAAAGAGGAAATTTATGATATTATCAGCGAAATCCGCATGAAGCTGCCCAATGAGCTGAAGCAGTCCAAATGGGTTATCGAGGAAAGAAATAAAATCCTGATTGATGCGCAGAGAGAAGCGGATGAAATCGTAAAGAATGCGGAAGACCGTATGGTGCGCCTTGTGGATGAAAACGAAGTAACAAAGAAGGCTTATGAACAGGCGGCGGCAATCATTGATTCTGCAAAGAAGACCTCCAAGGATATGCGTCTGGGCGCAATGGAATATGCGGAAAGCGTGCTGGCGGATGCGGAAGGCAAGCTGAAGGAGCTGAAATCCGTTGTTTACAGCGAAAGCATCAAGACAGATGATTACTTCGCACAGACACTGGATGTTCTGGCGGAAAATATTCAGGAGCTGCGTATGGGCAAATGAGTTCCCTTATCCTCTGCGGGAAATTGCATAGCAAAGCACCGCGAGGAAAAACAGGCTTGGCAAAAGCCAGAGAAAAGAGAGCGTAAAAGAGGTTTCTGTGAGCGAAAAAAACGCAGGAACTTCTTTTTGTGCGTATGGATAAAAAAACGGATAGAGCAAAAAGAAAGAAAGACTGCTGAAAAGGGCATTTGTGCATTTCCCTTTGATGTAGTCTTTTTTTGATATGGGCATGGCGGCAAGCACGCCGAAGGTCTGTCCCAGAATGGAAAGACCGCCGAAGGAAACGAGAAATGCGACCAGCGTCAGCCGCAGACGCAGACTATCAGGGGAGAGGCTTAGGAGATGCGCTCCGTTTGTCATTTCCAGAATACCGCTGCAAAGGCCGCGCAGTGTTTCCGTGGAAAGCGGCAGAAAAAACAGCAGACGGGAGAGCAGAGAAAATAGCCCTGCCTGCTCCATTGCCGCGGAAAGCACCGCAAACAAAATGAGATACCCTCCAATCAGCAAAATGGTGCGGAGTGCATCTGCAACAGAAGCGGAAAGCACCTCCGTCAGAGGTTGATAGGGGGAAGCAGAAGCGGAAGGGAGGGGGGCAACGGATTTTTTTCTGCGAAAGAGAATACCTGTGGCGACTGCGCCGAGAAAAGCGGAGAGCCAGAGCAGATACCCAAAGGCAGGCATGCCGAAAAAGCCAACGCCAACCGTGCCAATCAGAAACAAGGGCCCGGGGCAGTTGGAAAAGGCAAGAAGCTGCTGTGCATCGGCGAGGGAAAGCTGCCTTTGCTCATAAAGCTGCGCGGTCAGCTTTGCTCCCATGGGGTATCCGGAAAGAAGCCCGAAAAAGAAGGGGAAGGCGGCAATGCCAGGCAGGTGAAACAAGGGCTGCATCAGAGGGCGCAGAGCCGCACCCATCCGCTGCGCCGCACCAATGCGCAGCAGGATACCGCAGGCAACCAGAAACGGAAACAAGGAGGGGAATACCTTTGTCAGCCAGAGCTGTACCCCTTCTGCGGAAGCGGCAAGCATTTCTGCGGGAAAGCAAAGCAGGGCAAAAATCAGAAAGCAGGCACAGCCGCCCAACAGCAAAGTCCCCTTTTTCATGCAATCCCTCCCATAAAATAAAAAAGCCGAGGAAATCTGAATTCTTCGGCTTTTCCTGTTTGATTCTATTTTATGCCGCTGCCGGTCAGAGAATGACAAGGGGCTTTGTGAAATCCTGATTCGGCGCGCGATAAATCGGGTTGGGGTATGCCAGAGCGTGCAAATCGGTCGCTGTTTTTTCCAGAGCAAGCATGGCAAGCCCATCCTCATTCAGAAGCGCAGGGGCTTTTTTCAGATTTGTCAGAACGGGACATTTTGCCTGCTCCGTTAAATCTGCGAGAATATCGGAATGATCCTTCTGAAAGCCCAGTACACGCACATAGGGCATTTTCGGCAGATTGAGGAAATACGAAACCTCGGATTCCTTGATATCCAGAAGAATATGAAGCAGGATACGCTGAATTTTCGTGCGTGTGTAGCGCTTTGTTTTGATGAAATCCATCATTTCCTCAAAGGAATAGCAGCTGTCAATGGAATGGAGAATCCGATTTTCCAGACCCTCTGTCACCTCTGCAATCTCCTTCAGCTCCTCAATCGAGGTGGTGCGCAGCTTATAATGCAGGGCAGGCATGAGTGTATCCCAGAAAACGGGTGCTGTGCCGATGGAAAGTGCTTTATTATAGAGATCATGCGTATTTTCGGGCAGATGCAGCATGGCTTCGGTGCTGTTTTCCTCTGTCAAAGCCTTCCGCACTGCGCTTGCGGACGCATAGCCACTTGAAAGAGAAAGGCTGTTGTAATCGCCCTTGCGGCGGATGGTTAGCGGTGCAATGGGAGAGGAATAATAGTCCAACGCCTTGAGATATTCCAAGCCTAAAATGTCATTTGGTTTGGAAAGGATGGCGCTGTTAATCTGCGAAAGCGTTTCCAGAACCTTTGCGCGCGCGGCAGGATAGGAAAGCCCCTCGCTGAGCAGCTCCTTTAATAGCCGTTGAAATTCCTCTGTTTCGTTTGCAAGAATTTTCGCCGCCTCCTGCAGCTCTTGCAGGTTGCCGCTTTCGGAGCCAAAGGCAAGGGTATCCACAATGCCGCTTTCTGTCAGCAGGCGCACTGCCCCTCTGGCAAAGGTTTCCGCATTGGCTGCGGCAAAAAGCACAGGCAGCTCCAATACTAAATCTGCGCCGTTTTTCAGCGCGGCGGCGGTTCTTGTCCATTTATCGAAAATGGCAGGCTCCCCCCGCTGTACAAAGCTGCCGCTCATGATGACAACCACGCGGTCGGCATCGGCCTTTCGTTTTGCTCGCTCCAGCATATAGGCATGCCCCTGATGAAAGGGGTTATATTCGGTAATGATACCAAGGGTTTTCATAAGAAAGTCTCCTTTCTGATGTTCAATTTCTGATTAAAATAAAGTATACCATATTTTTTCTGTTTTTTTAAAAAAATCGTATGGCAATTTTCTCAATTTAGGTCTATACTTGTGATAACATGGGCGGAGAAATGGGATTTCTCGTTTCTGCGTCTCCATGCACAGGGGTAAAATCAAAAACAGGATGAAAATTCTTTTATGATAAGAGGATGATTAGGTGGAGCGGTTTGTTGAAAATCCGGATTTCCTGCAGGAGCCTTTTCTGGAGGAAGCGTGGAAAAATGTGGATAAAATTGATGGATTTATTGAATCCAAGGCAAATACAGAGGAATTTGAGGTGACGACGGAGGAGGTCAACAGCCTGTACCGCACGATGCACAGCATCAAGGGCTCTGCGGCAATGATGGGCTATCCTGCCATTTCCGAAACAGCGCATGCGGCGGAGGATTTATTTTCCTACCTGCGAGAGGAATCCGCGCCGGCGCAGAAGGATTTGCAGACGATTTTGCAGCTTTTGCGGATGGTTTCCGGCTTTTTGAAGCGGGAGCTGCGCCGTCTGGAAACGGATGACGAGGTAACGGATTTCGGATGGGCGGTGGTGCGCCGTATCAAGAATTTCCTTTCCCATGTGGACAGTGAAAATGAGCCGGAGGGCCCAAGCTATCAGATTGCCTATACCAGAAAGGGGAAAAAGCGGATTCCCTATACGAATTTTGAGGCACTTCTGCCGCAGATGGATCGGCTGGCAAAGGTAATGGGCAGAGAATTAAAAAAGGAGTTTACCGTAAAAATTTCCGGCGCGGATACGGAGGTGCCCAGAGATATTTACGATAAGGTTTCCATGGCGGTTTTGCAGATGATGAAAAACAGCATGGATCATGGTCTGGAATCCAAGGCAGACCGTGAGCAGATGGGGAAAACCCCTGTCGGGGAGATTTCTGTGGAAATCAGCAAGGCGGCGCAGAAGGTTTTTGTTGCATTCCGCGATGATGGGCGTGGTCTGAACCGCGACCAGATTTTGCAGAAGGCGAAGGAAAAAGGACTTCTGAAAAAGCCTGAAAGCGAATATGAGGACAGCGAGATTTACGCATTTCTGCTGCGCCCCGGTTTCACCACAAAGGCAAGCGCGACGCTGTTTTCCGGCAGAGGGGTCGGTCTGGATGTGGTGAATGCGGCGGTGGCCTCTCTTGGCGGCAGTATCCGTATCGAAAGCCGGGAATATATGGGAACAACCTTCTTTATGGAATTTCCCGTGGTGGATGAAATGCACGCAGAAGGCTGAGAAAAAGCTTTTTTTTGGAAGGGGACTTGCTTATGGATGGCGGAAAAAGAGTTTCTGTAAGGAATATCGTAATTTCGGTACTTTTGATTGTGGTTGGGATTGCAATGCTGATGCTTGTCACAGAAGGCATCAAAAGCGGATGGTATGACGCACATAGTGCAAGACCTGCGAAACGAAAAGGCTATGCGGCTTTACTGCCGGTGCTTCTGGTTCTTTTGGGCGGCTTTAATCTGTACCGAGGGCTCAGAGGGAAGGCATTTCAGATGGATATCAGCAGTATGTTTTCCGGTCATGAGGACGGAAGTCCGTCTGCCTGTCCGCATTGCGGCGCGCAGCTGCAGCCGGGACAGTTTTCCTGCAAAATCTGTGGCAGAAGGATTTCCTGAGGTTTTCTGACGGGAAAAACAGAGGGAATTTTTCAAAAAAATATGATTTTTTGGCGGCAGACCCTTGTATACAGGGATTGTTTTGTTTATAATAAAGTAGTTTGGTATGTCCGTTTGAAAGAATCGGACTGCTCGATAAAAGAAAAAGTAAAAAAATATTTTATAAAAAATAGGAGGTAATACCTGTGGACTTTTTAAGCACAATGAAAGCAAAAGCAAAGGCAGACAAGAAGGTAATCGTTCTGCCCGAGTCCTATGAAAAAAGAAACCTGGAGGCAGCGGCTGAATGCCTGAAGGAAGAACTGGCAGATATCATTCTGATTGGTAAGAAGGATAAAATCATGGAGGCTGCCGGCTCCTTTGATGTTTCCAAGGCAATTTTCGTAGACCCCGAAACCTACGACAGAATGGACGAAATGGTTGCAGGTCTTGCAGAAGCAAGAAAGAGCAAAGGCATGACACTGGAAGAAGCAAGAAAAATCCTGATGGATGATTCTCTGTTTGTTGCAGTTATGCTGGTTAAGATGGGCGTTGCAGACGGTATGGTTTCCGGCGCAATCCATTCCACAGCAGATACCCTGAGACCCGCACTGCAGATTCTGAAAACTGCACCCGGCACAGAGCTGGTATCCTCTTTCTTCATCATGGTTACAAAGACACCTCAGTATGGCGATGACGGTATCCTGCTGTTCGCTGACTGTGCGCTGAACCAGAACCCCAACCCCGCAGAGCTGGCTTGCATTGCAGGCGATTCCGCAAAATCCTACAATGCTTTCATCGGCAAGGAAGCAAGAGTTGCTATGCTGAGCCACTCCACAATGGGCTCCGCAAAGCATGCTGATGTAACAAAGGTTGTAGATGCAGTGAAGATTGCGAAGGAAAAATATCCCGAACTGAAGCTGGATGGCGAAATTCAGCTGGATGCTGCTATCGTGAAGGAGGTTGGCGAACTGAAGGCTCCCAACAGCACAGTTGCAGGTAAGGCAAACGTTCTGGTATTCCCCGATATCGATGCAGGTAACATCGGCTATAAGCTGGTACAGAGATTCGGTAATGCAGAAGCCTTCGGCCCTATCCTGCAGGGGATTGCAAAGCCCGTAAACGACCTGTCCAGAGGCTGCTCCGCAAACGATATCGTTGCAGTTGTTGCTCTGACAAGCGTACAGGCACAGGTAATGGCTAACAAATAAAGACCTTGGGGGCTTTACCCCCAATACCCCCAGCAGGAGCTCAGCCCCTGCACCCGATACCGCAACACCATGTACATGGTGTTGCAACTGGGGGTTCTAGGGGAATCATTCCCCTAGCAGGGTGTGGGACAGCGTCCCACGGTTTTTAAGAATAAAGGTAGAGATTAAAGGAGAGAAAAAAATGAAAATTCTTGTACTGAACTGCGGCAGCTCTTCCCTGAAGTATCAGCTGATCGATATGGAAACAGAAAACGTACTGGCAAAAGGCCTGTGTGAAAGAATCGGTATCGAAGGCTCCAGACTGAAACATCAGCCTGCCGGCAAAGAAGCCGTTATCTTTGACGATTATCAGGAAAACCACAGCGTATCCGTTAAAATGGTTCTGGATGCACTGACAAACCCCGAATACGGTGTTGTGAAATCCATGAAGGAAATCAATGCAGTTGGTCATCGTGTAGTACACGGCGGTGAATATTTCGCAAACTCCGTAATCATTACACCCGAAGTTATCGAAGCAATCGAAAAATGCTGCGATCTGGCACCTCTGCACAACCCCGCAAACCTGATCGGTATCCATGCTTGCGAAGAAATCATGCCCGGCGTACCTCAGGTAGCAGTATTCGATACAGCTTTCCATCAGACAATGCCCGAAAGAGCTTATATGTACGCTCTGCCTTACGAATACTATGAAAAATATAAAGTAAGAAGATATGGCTTCCACGGCACATCCCACAGATTCGTATCCGAAGAAGCTGCAAAAATGATGGACAGACCCTATGACCAGACAAAGACAATTACTTGCCATCTGGGCAACGGCGGTTCCGTTTGTGCAGTAAGAAACGGTAAATCCATTGATACCACCATGGGCTTCACACCTCTGGAAGGTCTGGTAATGGGTACAAGAGCAGGTGACGTTGACGTTGCAGCTGTAACCTATATCATGAAGAAGGAAAACCTGACCGTAGACGAAATGGATAATATCCTGAACAAGAAATCCGGTGTACTGGGTATCTCCGGCGTATCCTCCGACTTCCGTGATATCGAAGAAGCAGCAGAACACGGCAATGACAGAGCAGAAACAGCTCTGGACGTATTCGCTTATAAAGTAGCTAAGAGAATCGGCGCTTATGCAGCAGCTATGAATGGCGTTGACGCAATCGTATTCACAGCAGGTCTGGGTGAAAACTCCGGCACAACCAGAAGAGCAATCTGTGATTATCTGGGCTTTCTGGGTGTTCATATTGACTCCTACAATAACTCTCTGAGAGGCAAAGCACTGGAAATTTCTGCTACAGATTCCAGAGTAAGAGTATTTGTTATCCCTACAAACGAAGAACTGGTTATCGCAAGAGATACAAAGGAATTGCTTGACAAATAAGATTCGCTTTAGTATAATACTATGGTATGACTATTTAGGGGTGATTTAATGATTATCGAAATGGGATATTTGTTCAATAGAAATGGGGCAACCCTTCCTGTAGAGCTGGTAGAACAGATTGATGATGCGAAGGATTATCCCGATGTCGTGGAATTTGCAGAGCCTGTAAAAATTGAGGGAACTCTTAAAAACGAGGACGATGTTTTCGTTCTGGATGCAAAGGGTGAAACGGCAGTGCTGATGGAATGCAGCTGTTGCCTTGCACCGGTCAGAAAAGAGCTTTGCTTCGAAATTAAGGAACGTTTTGCTCATACAGGCAGAGAAAACGAAGAGACAGAAACTTTTACGGGAGATCAGATCGATCTTGCGGATTTTGTGAAAAGAGGTATCATTGGAGAACTTCCTATGAAAGTGCTTTGTAGGGAGGACTGCAAGGGGCTCTGTCCTGTCTGCGGCAAGGATCTGAATGAAGGCGATTGCGGATGCGACCGCACAATTAGAGATCCTAGGTTCGAAAGTTTGAGGGCTCTTTTCAGTGATGACGAGGAGGTGTAGAAATGGCTGTACCCAAAGGTAGAGTGTCTAAATCCAAAAGAGACAAGAGAAAAGCACAGAGCTGGAAAATTGCAACACCCAATCTGGTAAAATGCAGCAAATGCGGCGAACTGATGGTTCCTCATCAGGTATGCAAGGCTTGCGGTGCTTACAACAAGAAAACAATCATCAAAGTTGACTAATTCGATTTTGATTGAGGGCGGTCTTTT
>ERZ791909.1549-NODE-1549-length-15701-cov-3.224786_pt1 | contig 15701 bp, 13 predicted proteins | sample MGYA00510143_ERZ791909 | MGnify/ENA primary metagenome ERZ791909 (study PRJEB30046, sample SAMN00792093) | human gut metagenome | study: EMG produced TPA metagenomics assembly of the A metagenome-wide association study of gut microbiota in type 2... | reverse complement strand
GATTGGGTTGCCGGACAAAGATTTAATTTGGATTTGCCCAAACTCATAATTTTCAGGCACAACGCGTTTGATGATCAAGTTTTCTTGCTTCAGAGACGGCGCATTGTAGCCTTTCGGAAAGGTCATCGTATATTTCGCCGGGGTACGGTCCGAATAACCCAGCAGGTACAGTGCGGTATCGTGGGAATAGATTCCACGTCCGTACTTACGCTGCAAAAGGTAAAAATCGTCCTCCCACACATTAAATTACAACAAAATAATGTGCGTTCGTCAAAAAAGTTGTTTAATGCTTCATTAAAATATTACAGGAATATATTACTATAAGTCGCGCCCTATATGATATCAACATCTGGTCATCACATTCCAGTAAATGTCACAATGCCGAAAAACAGACAGATCGCAGCACCGTAGAAATATAAGAATCCACCAAACACTGGCTTTCTTGGGCGGTTTTCCGTGATGAGATCCGGCCGGTCTGGCTTATAATATCCAACCACCTGCTTTCCCACATCTCGTTTACTGGAAACCGACTGAAAACTGAGGTACCGGTATGTTTTTCCATTCACCGAATATTCGTAAGTTGGAAGATATGCCTTTTCGCGGCGCAGCTTTGAACTTCCATCCGGCTGATCCTCCCACCTGTCATATTCAGACTCTTCCACATGCACCACTTTCATCATGGTACTGGCTGAATATAACCGCACATCACGTTTGTAACCATTTTTTGCTCCTCTCCTTTCCAGAATACCAAGCCAGGCAAAAAGCACTGCAGCAATGCTGAAGCCGAGGCCCGATGTGATATCGTCTATATACGGGAACGGCAACGCTACCAGTGCAATCGCAAGGCTAAACCCACACACCAGGATTTTAACTCTTTTCATACACACCTCCGACCATTTATATTCCGGCTGATTTATTTTTCTTTTCCATCCCATGCAAATTCGCATGGTGTTCCCCTGGTAGCGGGGGAATAGCCACATTCATCATCATGTTTATGGACGCACTTGAGCACTTCCGTATAGCAATCGTCTGTGTTCTCGTGACTGCAGGCTGTTCCTGTTGTTCCTTCAGAGTAGCCGCATTCATCGTCATGCTCCGGCTGATGTTCACACAAATTACTTGTGCTTACGATTATGCTGCTTCCTGTTTGTGTGCCGGCTGCGGCAGCTACCGATTGAGAGCAGAGCGAAAACAGCATGGTTCCGCAAAGCAGCGAAAGAAGCGTTCCACCAGCCCTGCCGCCATTGCGCTTATGCGGTTCCTGTGATAACTGCTCATCTGTCATTTTCTGTTCTGCCATATTCTTCCCTTTCCACCACGTCGGTTAAAGCGGGACCCTCGATCAGGCGGTCCAGCACGCTGCCCAGTTCCTTTAAAGATCGGATGTAGCTTCGACGCGCCGCATCCAGGTCACTCAGGTCTACGCTGCTCGCTATAGTTGCAATACCGAAATCCGTTTCCAATACCAGGGAAAAGATCTTTCCCTCCCAGCAAAAACTCAAGATCTGCCCTTCCACATCCCGATCAAACTTCGTCAAAAAATCGATGAACCGCGGGGTAAGACGACACGCGGCATCCTGCTTGCTGTTTGCCGTGACGCAGAAGCTGCAGTCAAAGATATTATTGCCTGTCAATACACCGCATGGACTATCCTCCGTCCGCACATTAGCAAGAACGGGCGAGGGAACCGGAACCCATGTCCTGCAGCGAAGGACGATGCCCTTAAAGACCATTTTCCTGCAGGTTTCATAGCCATCGTGCGAACATCCTCTCTGGTACACATGATCCAGCTGTACATTAGCGGCAGAAAAATGTATGCCGCCATGATCGCCCTCGTGGAAGTTCTCCACGGTGCACTCCTCCCATTTGCCGTCCAGCAGATGATGCGCCCTCATGAACGGTTCATCAATGCACATTTCCTGGGTGTGGATATCCGGCCCGAAAGCCTTTTCCCACTCTGCGCGGAAAAAGTCTCCCATCTGCTCCTGCATCAGGACTTTCAGTTTTTTCTGTGCCCCACCGCTGAAAAAGGACGCGCAGAAAATGCCGCCAAAAAACAGCACTGCCACAAGGAGCGATTTGAGTGCCTTATTCTGCAACACAAAATAGAAAATGGCACCGCTCACTGCGCCAACCACTCCCACCCAGAACCAGATGACGGACATTGCCTGATAATGTCCCAGCTTTTTTGACAGCTCTGCATCTGTCATCTTTATCGGTTTGGAGGAAACGGAAGCTCTATTTTTTTTCTTCATAAAACTCCCCCCTTAATCACAAAGGCTGAAATACAGACTGCAGTACGGTTCTAAAGTATCAAGATCCAGAACACAGGCTTCCGGAGAAATGCTGTCCAGCTGCATCTTTCTGGCACTTTCCTGGTAAGTATCCGGTTCCGCCTGAGCCGCGAACACAAGGCCATCGTAGTCGGCCGGCATATAGACGGAATAACTCTTAGTCAGGACCGCACCCCAGTCACCCACCTGGAAATTCCAGTCTGTGGAATAGGTGAATTCGATCAGATAGCTGTTTCCTCTCCAGCTGACGGTGTGAAGATAATAGTTGTCGCCGCGACTGCTGTTGTTAAACGTCGATCCCGCTGTCAGCCACATGCCTGTATAGGCATCGTACAGTTCGCTGGACACAACGACCGTCCCATTCGCAGCAGTTGAAATTGCACTTTCCGGAATATAGCAGATCGCGTCAAAATGCAGATCACGGATGCCGTCATGGATATCATCCGCCTTTTTCGTAACTTCCCAATAGCAGTCACTCCGGCGGTAGCCATTGCCTTCCCCGGAATAGCTGCTTGCGCCATTTGCTAACAGGAATGTACCAAGTTCCACTTCGGCATTCATTTCTAGGCCATTTCTGGTAAAATAAGGCACGCTGGACTGGATCGCTTCTACCGGAAACAGACTTCCGCCATTGGTAAGATCCATCAGATCGCCACTGATCGTAAGATCAAGCTGTAAGGTGTCACCGCTTCCATCAAAGTGAAGCGTAATTCCGTTTTCTTCCACCCAAAGCGTACCCGATTCAATCACATCATCCTGGTCATTTACAAATTCCCAGGTGGAATCATCGTGGATGCGCAGCCAGCGGTTCTCCCCCTGATATTCCCAGAGCCCCACATAGTCTTCCAGGTTCATAGCCGGATCCGTTTCCTCAGCAGTATCCTGGTCTTCCTCCCCGATCGTAATGGTGGAAAGATTATCTCCATATTCATCAATGAAGCTGACCAGAACATCACTTTCCCCATCGTGGGTAATCGTTCCGCTGCCGGCCACCACACCGCTGGTCCGCCAGTCATCACCCGCCACGTCGCCGGAAGCACCGCAGGCCACTAGGCTAAGACCAAGCACTACAGGCACAGGAGCAAGGCCGGAACAGGAAGCAAATATATTTTCTTTTTTAAGGCCATCTCTTTCTGCTGGTCATTCACTTCTTTCATAGTATTCATTTGTATATCCCCAGTACATAGCTCCCGGTTCCGCTAAGGTGATCGGATAAAACACATCGTCAAACTGCTCAGAAACGGCAAAGTACTGATCATCGCCCCGCTCATTTACCTGGAGTATTCCTGAATCCACTTCAGCCGGATCCCCGTCACCATCCGGGCGCTCTGAAAGGCTCCAACTGCCATCCTTTTCGATCTCGATCACACTGGCCGCATCTGCCTCTCCATCTAAAAACCAGACCCCGGCCAATTCCTCACAGTCACTTTCACTTACATCTCTCCCCAGAGGTTTCTTGGTAAACACACCGAAGGAGTCGATATGAAGTGCCCCATCCTCATCCCGCCAGACATGATGAGCCCAACCATCATGTTCATTGTAGAAATAGTCTGCTTCATACTCCGGCACAAGCTGGATATAACCGCTGGCCATCAGGTTGTCATCCTCGTCGTACCATTCAAAGCGGTCTTCCCCACTGCCGTTTAAACCCACGATCAGTTCGCTGTCATCTTCGCCGATCCAGGTACCCCAGTACATGTCATAAACTGCCGTGATATCCGTATCCTTCACCATTCCTTCAAAAGACTCCGGAGCACTGTTTTCAGTCTCTTCGTAGTCTTCCTGGTCATCGCTGCTGCCTTCGCTTTCAGCCCCTCCACCGCAGGCAGCAAGGCCCAGACACACTGCCAGTGTGATTACGGGAAATAACTTACTTTTCCATTTTTTCATCCTGCATTCCTCCCTTTTCGCAAAGCTGCGTTAGTGTTCCTGTTCTGCCATGGACAATATTTCATCGTGGCTCAGCTCCACATCTCCGAAGCGGACAAAGATACCGTTGGTCACAGCACTACTCCACACGTTCTTATCCGCAAGCGAAAGAAAACGGATCTTATCCAGATAAGGCTTCATGTCCAGCAAAAGCCGGCTTCCCGATACAAAATCGACCTGCAAAATATAATCGGGCAGCGTTGTAACAGCCTTTAGATATCTCCGTTTCAAGAGTATCCTCCTTTCTGCCGTGTCATAAAGATATTAAAAAATCCACCGTACTGATATTGTACGGTGGATCCTATGGGATAACCATTAACTAAAGGTTAGGGATTTGGTAAGAACAGCTCTACAAGCTGACTCCTTTTTGTTCTGGTATCGCCCTCAATATGAAGTTTGGAATAAATCTGATTTATGTACTGCTGCTGATGGCAGGACGGCTCATCTGGCTGCTGGCACTGCGGGAGATGGGCCGCAGGCTCTCCTGCAGTCTTTCCGATATGTATATGGTATTCAGATTCCATTTTGTTTTTGGCATATGCACACCCCATTTTTATTTCATCGTCTTATTTATTCTTTTTTACTGTGTCCAAAAACAACTGGTGGATACGGTCATCTTCATCCAGTTCCGGATGAAAGGACATTCCAATCTGATTTTTATACTGTACAGCTACAATATTTCCATCTGCTTTTGCAAGCACTTTTACGCCTTCCTCTGCTTTTTCCACAAAAGGCGCCCGGATAAAGGTCATAGGCACTTTTCCAATGCCTTCAAATTCTTCTGTTGTGTGAAAGCTGCCAAGCTGTCTTCCATAAGCATTTCTTCTTACGGAAACAGGAAGTGTAGCAAAATAACGGTGGTCATCATTGGTAAGGTCTTTTGCCAGAAGGATCAGTCCTGCACAGGTGGCAAGTACCGGCATCCCCGCTTCTATTTTTTCTTTTAAAGCATCAAACATGCCAAGTTCTTTTAACAGCTTTCCCTGAACCGTACTCTCACCGCCGGGAAGTACCAGACCGTCAAAATCCTCTTCCAGGTTTTCTTTTTTTCGCAGTTCGATACACTGGGCTCCCAGCTTTTCAAGCTTTTTCTCATGCTCAATGAAAGCGCCCTGAACTGCTAAAACGGCTATCTTCATCTTATTTTCCTCTTTCTGCCATTAAAAGCTTGATCTCCTGCTCATTGATGCCTACCATGGCTTCTCCTAAGTCCTCAGAAAGCTCTGCTAACATCTTCTGGTCTGTATAATTGGTAACTGCCTTTACAATGGCTGCTGCACGCTTCTTTGGATCTCCTGATTTAAAGATACCGGAACCTACGAATACGCCTTCTGCTCCTAACTGCATCATAAGAGCTGCGTCTGCAGGTGTTGCAACACCGCCTGCTGCAAAGTTTACAACTGGAAGACGGCCGTTTTTATGTACATATTCTACCAGGTCATAAGGCACTCTTAATACTTTTGCCTCTTCAAACAGTTCATCTTCTCTCATGGATACGATCTTTGCGATCTCCTGGTTCATCATGCGCATATGACGTACTGCCTGGACAACATCACCGGTTCCAGGTTCGCCTTTTGTACGGATCATGGAAGCGCCTTCGTTAATCCTTCTTAATGCTTCTCCTAAGTCCTTTGCGCCGCATACAAACGGAACTTTGAATTTTCTCTTATCAATATGGAATACATCATCTGCAGGGGATAATACTTCACTTTCATCAATATAGTCGATCTCAATGGCTTCTAAAATCTGTGCCTCTACAAAATGTCCGATGCGGCATTTTGCCATAACAGGAATAGAAACTGCCTCCTGGATGCCCTTGATCATCTTCGGGTCACTCATACGGGATACGCCGCCTGCTGCGCGGATATCTGCAGGAATACGCTCTAAAGCCATAACCGCACATGCGCCTGCTTCTTCTGCGATCTTTGCCTGCTCCGGTGTGGTAACGTCCATGATCACGCCGCCCTTTAACATCTGTGCCAGCTGCTTATTTAATTCGTATCTCTCTGTATTTGTATTCATCTTTCAAACCTCCTGGTCTTATCTGATATATTTTTGAAATATTTTATTGATTGGCCCGAAACATTTTGGATTGACTAGAGTATAACGTATATGTGGACTTTTTATAATAGCCAATTATCATATTTTTAACCAGTCCAGTTTGCATATAAATTAAGCTGCATCTACCGGTTGTTCAGTAAATACAGCTTGGGATATTTGTTATTATTTTTCTTTATTGGATACGTTTATTCTTCTGCAAGAGCAGCCGCTTTATCACTGTTCCACTGGATCGCATCATATGCTTCACCAATGTTTAACATATGGTCACCAATACGCTCATAATCTGTAAGCATTTCAGAATACAGGATAGAGGACTCTACATTACAGTGGCCTTCGCGCATACGGTCGATCTGGTTCTGACGGAAGTTGTCGGTGATATCATCGATCTTCTGCTCGATCGCCTGGATCTTCTCCAGGGTAAAGTCACTGTCTCCGGCTGCTGCCTTTCTCAGAAGCTCCATACCTAATGCACAGCTTTCGTCCATGACTTTAAATTCATTTTTTGCATAATCAGAGAAGTTCAGGTTCTTTTCCTGAATGGTCTGGGCATATTCTGCCAGGTTCATTGCATGATCGCCAATTCGCTCGATATTTCCTAAAATACTGTACATCTTATTTAATGCTTCAATATCCTGAGGTGTCTGGTCTAAAACAAGAACCTTGGAAATCTTCTTTGACAGACGTACATTGGAAAGATCGATCTCCTCTTCTCTGTCTGCGATCTCCTGGATACCATTTTCACCCGGTCCCTGTTCCATGGCCTTAAAGCTGTCAGAAACATTGGAAGCAGCTATAGCCAGCATATCCCGGATCTCTTCATGGATCTGGCTGATGGCAATGGTAGAAACACCCAGATGATGCTTGGAAGCCATCAGGCCTTCAAACCACTGGTCTGCATCCATCACATGCTTTACCTGGGTATCCGGAAGGATCTGCTTTGCAATATTTACTAACATCGGCCCAAATGGGAATAATATTACAGTTGTGGCAATATTAAAGATGGTATGCACATTTGCGATCTGTGCAGCAGGATTTGCCGGGTTAGTGGTAATCATCCAGTCTACGAATGGTGTTACCATACACAGTACCACAAAGATAACTGTACCGACTACGTTGAACATCAGATGGATGGCTGTAGTACGTTTTGCATTTCTGTTGGTTCCCACAGAAGCCAGAACAGCAGTGATACAAGTACCGATATTCTGACCGAACAGTACGAACACAGCGCTGTGAAGGCCTATCACGCCGCTTACAGCCAGTGCCTGTAAGATGCCGATAGAAGCTGCGGAAGACTGGATCACTGCAGTAAACAGCGCACCTGCCATAACACCTAACAGCGGGTTTTTAAAGCTGGTCATCAGCTGGATAAATTCCGGTTCATCACGAAGAGGAAGCATTGCATCGCTCATCATTCCCATACCGATGAAGATAACGCCTACTCCGGCAACAATGCCGCCAACATGCTGCAGCTTTTTATTCTTTACAAAAACCACCAGTACAACACCGATAAATGCAATCAGCGGTGCTAAAGCGCCTACGTCCAAAGCGATCAGCTGTCCGGTAATGGTGGTACCGATATTAGCACCCATAATGATCCACACAGCCTGGTTAAGTGACATAAGACCTGAGTTTACAAAGCCTACGGTCATAACCGTTGTAGCTGAAGATGACTGGATCAGTGCTGTGATGCCTGCGCCTACCAGGATTCCCATAAAGCGGTTGGTGGTCAGCTTTTCCAGGATCTGCTTCATCTTGTTTCCGGCAGCTGCTTCCAGATTGTTGCTCATCATCTGCATTCCATACAGGAACAGCGCCAGACCTCCCAGAAGGCCCAAAAGCAATTCAACTCCCATTTTTTACTCCTTTTTCCTAAGGAACAGGGTGTTTTAAATATTATCTATATATTGATAATATACGTTTTTCCTGTTCTTTACTTGATTTTTACTTTGAGTTTACACTTGCTCATTATACGGGATATTTTCTCAGTCGTCAATACGGATTGTTGGACGGTTATGTAAAGTTCAGGTAAATTGTTTGTAAAATTACGCTATATTATCCATATATCGATAATATATTTTAACAGTTTTGAAGCAAAAAAAGACCGCCCCGAACAGGGCGGTGGGGTGCATATGGTCCACTCACAGTCACGCGCTGACGCGCTCCGCTGCCTGCTGGCGCAGGCGGGCCATTCGTTAAGGGCAGAAGAAAAACAAATGACCGCCCCGAAAACGGGACGGTCGCTTGTTTTTCTCTTCTGCCCTTACATCAGAGACAGATATAAGTTCTTAATATCCTCAAAGGTCGGATCCTTTGGATTGCCTGGACGGCACGCATCATCCATTGCGGACTGTGCAAGGAAGTCTACATCTTCTGCCTTAACGATAGCCTTTAAGTCAGCTGGGATACCAACATCAGCGGACAGCTTCTTAACTGCATCTACAGCTGCCTTGCGGTACTCTTCCTGGCTCATGTTCTCTACACCTTCAACACCCATTGCGATAGCGATATCTTTGTACTTGGTTCCTGTGCATGGTGCGTTGTATTCCATAACAGTTGGAAGCAGGATTGCATTTGCAACACCATGAGGAGTATCATAAACAGCACCTAAAGCATGTGCCATGGAATGAACAATTCCTAAACCTACGTTGGAGAAGCCCATACCTGCGATGTACTGTCCTAAAGCCATTCCTTCACGGCCTTCTTTTGTATTCTCGCAAGCGCCTCTTAAGTTCTTGGAGATCAGCTCGATTGCCTTTAAGTGGAACATATCGGTCATTTCCCATGCGCCCTTGGTGATGTATCCTTCGATTGCATGTGTTAAAGCGTCCATACCGGTAGATGCGGTCAGTCCCTTTGGCATAGAGGACATCATATCCGGGTCAACAACTGCGATTACAGGGATATCGTGTGTATCTACACAAACGAATTTACGTTTCTTTTCTACGTCAGTGATAACGTAGTTGATAGTAACTTCTGCTGCGGTTCCTGCTGTAGTTGGAACTGCGATGATCGGGATAGATGGCTTCTTGGTTGGAGCTACACCTTCCAGGCTTCTTACATCTTCAAATTCTGGGTTAGCAATGATGATGCCGATTGCCTTTGCTGTATCCATAGAAGAACCACCGCCGATAGCGATCAGATAATCAGCACCAGATTTCTTAAATGCAGCTACACCGGTCTGTACGTTCTCGATGGTTGGGTTTGGTTTAATATTGGAGTAGATCTCATAAGCAAGACCTGCATTGTCCAGTACATCAGTCACTTTCTTTGTTACGCCAAATTTGATCAGATCTGGATCTGAACATACGAAAGCCTTCTTGAAAGCTCTTGTTTTTGCTTCGTTAGCGATCTCAGCGATAGCGCCTGCGCCATGATAAGAAGTTTCATTTAATACAATTCTGTTTGCCATGATACATTCTCCTTTTTTATGAAAATATACTCTCTGGATACAAAATCCGGAGCAGTTTTGTGTTTCATGTTGTTTTCCTTTGTTTCGTTAATATTATAACAACACTTTAACAAAAATAAAAGTGACAAACTTACTTGTCTGTCACTTTTTGAGAATATTTTTTGTTTTATATAAGTTTTATTATAAAAATCACACATAAATGATCACGTATACATTCTTATATTATCCGTATATCGATATTATCGTTTTGTGTTATATATAACAAAGTTTTCCGTTTTTACAGCAGTTTCAGCTCATCAAATACAGCAGCCAGTCTTGGAGGCATAGCTTCCACCAGCTTCTTTGACATTTTCGCCGGTGAGTCTTTCATTCCTGTAAGGACCCATTTTACTGTCATATACACAGAGCCCCTGCAGTACATTTCCAAAAGGAACTGCAGATCTTCTCCCAAGGGTCTGCTGGTCTTTCGTCCGATCAGATCCTGATAAAACTGTAAGATCAGTTCAAAATCATGTTCTTTTAAGGAGTTGCGGTCGTCACTGCGGAATGCCTCTGTAAAGAACACTTTTTCATCGACGATAAATTCAAATTTCTGTGTCAGGCTTTCTCCTACTGTATGTCCCATGCCGATCTGCTCAAAGGACTGGAGCACCAGTTTGTCAAAATACCAGTTGATCAGGTCATATTTATCTAAAAAATTCCGGTAAAAGGTCTGTCTGGCAACGCCGCAGCCTTCCACAATATTTTTTACAGTTATCTTATCCACCGGCATCTGCTTCATGCATTCTTTCATGGATGCTGCCAGTTTGTATTTCGTTTTTTCCTGCTTTCCTGCCGGTTCCATGTTTTCCTCCCACTATACAGCTATGTGATCTGCCCACAGACAGAATTTCAGCACAAGGCCCCCGGCATGCCATTTCACATACCGAGGGTCTGTATTTTTTCCACCCCTTATTTCTATCATACCAGAAACATAGGGCTGTGACTATCTGTTTTTAAACTATCTGTTCTTGAAAATAGAGATGATGGCCTGCCACATCTGTACCAGAACATTCCACATTCTCTTTAACGGGCCTTCATTTGCCTTCTCTGTTTCTGCATCGGTTTCCTTATGGTTTTCATCATCCAGACTGATCTCATCTGTACGAAGGACTACCTGTAAGGTCTTAGGGGCCGGGTTCTTATCAGAAGTAAAGGAAACCTTATCTTCTGACGGATCAATGAACAGGAAGCGGTTATCGGTGTCGAATTTATCCAGCTGCTCATCCATAACATCTTTCATGGTACGGCCTGCTGTTCTCACACCTGTAGTACTGTCTAAGATGCTGAGGCTCTTATCAAGCAGTTCCATACTGCCTCTTAAACTGTTCTTTGCTGCCTCATCCATATCACCGCTGGTTGCCTTTAATGTGTTCTGCACAATGGTCATAGTGCTGACACCTTTGTTCATGGCATCTGTGGTGCGGTCTACCAGCTCAGAAAGGTCATCTAAGGATGCCTGCAGATCCGGATAATACATATCCAGGGAGTCATGAAGAGCTGTCAGATCTTCGATCATCATGTCCATGCTGTCTGTCAGATCTGCACCATATTCTGCTGCATCTCCTACATTATCCATCAGATTGGATGCAACCTGAGTAAATTCACGGCTGTCCTTATCGATCTTTGTTAACATCTGATAAAGAGTCACAAGATCCACACTGGATGAAGCTGCTACCAGAGGCACATGATGTTTTTCAATATGCGCCCGGCTGAGTGTCTGTGTATCACTGGTATCTGCCTCTGCTGCATTTTCCCCTGTATCAGAAACATTATCTGTTGCATCAGAAACATCTTCGCTGCTCTTATTTTCTGTTGCTGCATCTACACTGCTGCCAGCTTCCGTACCGGCATCCTGATCATCCACTGTACTTCTTGTATCATTCAGAGCTTCGTCATACAGATCCAGTGCTTCTGCATCATAGTCCTGAAGGTCTTCGATCAGTCCCGGAAGCGCCTCCAAAATAGTAGTGGTCTGTACCTGGAACTGGGCATTGTTCTGGATCAGCCATGCCATATCTTCTCTTACATCATTTAACTGTTCCCCTAAAGACTGGGAAGTGGTGCTGATATTGCGCAGACGGTTATACATCTTGCGCAGAGGTTCCTGCATATCTCCCATGGTATTTACAATATCACCCATGCTGTTATGCACGGTCTCTGCCGCATCCTTAGCAGTCTGCAAATGTGGGACCAGAGTTTCCAGCTGCTGTGACAGCGCTGTCAGTGACTCCAGAGTCTGATCATTTCCGGCTAAAATACTGTCTTTATTGGCACTCCATTTCTGTCTTGCGCTTTCAGCAGAAGAAACGCCGGACTGTACCTGGTTGATGCCGTCACGCATGGACTCCACGGATTTAGCCATCTGCTCCAGACTGTCATATAAAGCATCTCCTGCGTCTTTCCATGTATCCTTTGCTTCTTTCAGGTCCTTAATATGGTTCAGGTCATCAATAGTGCCCGGTGCCATTGCCATGATCACACCGGTAGTTTCAAAACTGTCTGTACCAATACGGACGGTATAATCTCCTTCTTCCCCCGGAAGGGCGGAAAATACAGCTGCTGTGGTGGATCCAAGGCTCTGGATCTGGGCGCCATCTGCGTCTACACTGTAGCATTTAGACATATCTACAGGAACTGTCACCATTAACATCATGTTGTTGCGGTAATACAGATTAGCATTATCATTGGGCGTAGCCTTCACATTGATCTCGATCAGGCCGTTTGCACCTGCCAGTTTGTCACCATCTGTTGGAACACCGTTTAACTTATAGGACACATCAAAATCCCATGGAAGTACCACCTGTTCATTGTCCATGGTACACTTATAATAAAAACGGCCCTTCTGACCTTCCGGCAGGTTCCAGGTTACACTTCCATCTCCTAAAACCGGAGCATCACTGGTACTCATATTTTCTACATTGATGTAATTTCCATAATCAGTGATCTCACCAAGGCCATTTAAATTTACCCCTTTTACTACGTTTACCTTTGTTGTTTTTCCGTAGTAATCCAGGTTCACATACATGGTCTCATCTATATCTGCACCTGCCGGTGCGCCATATACAGGAACGCTGCCTGCTGATGTGCAAAGCAATGCTGCCGTTAAAACAGAAGCTGTCACTCTTTTTCTAAATCTCATTTCCATCTACCTCCGCTGTCTGACTGCCTCTTCTTGCCAGGGCTGCTGACGCTTTTTTCTTAACTGCCCCAATTCCGGATTTTACTAAGGCTTTCCGCTTTTCATGTCTTCGTTTTAAATACTTCTTAAAGCGGTCCATTTCATTACTTGTGATTATACCGTCACAGAGGACTAGCAGTGCCGGCAAAATAGTAAGTACCAGACACACACTAAACAGTGCGCCTCTTCCGATCAGATGTCCCAGTCCGCCTATAGCCGCCGTACTGGAGATCATATATACAATGTAACCTGCCAGTATCAGGATAGTTCCCGAAGTAAATACTGAGGAACAGGACATGGCCAGTGCCTCCACCACAGCTTCCTTCTTCTTCATGGTCTTTCTGCAGGCCATATAGTTATTAGTAAGCAGGATCGAATAGTCTACTGTAGCCCCCAGCTGGATACTGCTTACGATAATATAGCCCATATAAACCAGCGTCTCGCCAACCAGATAAGGCACCGCCATATTGATATAAATAGCTGCCTCAATAGGGATCATAACAATGATGGGCACCAGTACAGACTGGAAACTGAACATGACTACCACAAATACACTGATCAGGGACAGCACATTAACTCTTGCATTATCCGCTGTGATCGTAGTCTTAATATCTTGCGTAGAAGGAGTTTCACCTGCCACATAAGAGTCTTCCGGGTAATATTTCTTCACAATATCACGGATATCATTGGTATACTCAAAAGCCTTGTCACTTTCTGACTTGGTCCTTATGTAGATCAGCATACGGCTTGTGGTATCTGTATGCAGCTGGCTGGTAATGGAATAAGGGAGAAAATCTTCCGGTACACCTTCCGGCAGTGTATTTGCCATGGATGTTACGCTTTTTACATATTCCAGATCTTCGATCTCATCAGACATTGCCTTTTCTGTAATAGCTGATGTATTTGGATAAATGGCAACCAGCATATTGCTGCGGCCAAATTTCTCATTAATGGCCTGCTCATCTGCATAGACCTGGGTTCCTTCGCTGACACCTACTGCACTGTTTCCGAATAAGAAACTGTTCATTCCCTGGGCAGTATAAGCAAAAGGAACTACCAGGATCATGATCACCAGTGCAATATTACGGATCTTGTAAATGCCTCTTCCCATTTTATGGAAATCCGGCAGGAACGGACGATGTGCCGTCTTTTCATTCCATTTCGCAAATCGGAAGATCATGGCCGGCATGAAAAGTACAACTGTTAAAAGACTGAATACAATTCCTTTTGCCAGTACCAGACCCATATCAAAACCAATACTGAATTTCATGAACATCAGGGCTACGAAACCTGCTATAGTAGTAAGGCTGCTGGCGAAAATAGAATTAATGGCCGCATCTACCGCATCTACCATGGCTTCTTCATCAGAAAGCCCTTTTTTCTTCTCTCTGGTAAAAGCATCCAGCAGGAAAATAGAATAGTCCATGGAAGTTGCCAGCTGAAGTACCATTGCCACATTATTGGTCAAAAAGGACACTCTTCCTATGAAAATGTTAGTACCACGGTTTAACAGGATGGCTACACCCATGACAAGAAGAAACAGGAATGGCTCGGACCAGGCAGTAGTCGTAATACATAAGATCGTAAAAATCATAATAATTGCTACTGTTAAGATCAACTGCATCTCACTTGCCAGATTTTCCTGTAAAGACTTGTTCTGTACTGCCATTCCTGTAAAACAGCCTTTATCTCCTGCAATGGCTTTTAATTCATCAATGGCTGCGGAAGTGCTTTTTGCTGTATTTCCTTCTTTAAAGGTCACATCCATTACCGCATATCCATCTTTATAATAATCTTCGATGTCTTCTTTATGGATAAAATCTTCGCCAGAGTAAATATTAACAGTACTGTCACACCACAGGATCTGAGCCACCCCGTCTACATCTTCCATTCTGTCTTTGTATTGCTTGGCTTCATACAATGTCACATCTTTTAGCATGATACGGGCTGTTCCTGGATAGCCAAACTCATCTTCCATCTTATTTAAACCGATACCTGACTGCGCGGTATCCGGAAGATATTCCGTCAGATCGTAATTAACTTCCACAAATAGCATGGCAACTGCACAGAATATGCAGGCTGCAATAAAAACTGATACGATCCAGTTCTGTTTTTCAATAATAAACCGGGCCAGCTTAATGGACGGCTTTTCACCGGAAGCTTTTTCCTTTTTCCCACGCTTCTTTAAGGGTCCTAACTTGAATTTCTTTTCCATGATCCTAACTCCTCCCTCACATAGATATGTGTTATTTAACGCATAAAAAGAACCATAAACCAGTGGTGTCCGTTCTTTTCCTCATGGGCCATACCCATATATCGATAATATTGTAATGTGTATTTTCTGTCTGACTTTGATGTATATTTACGTCCCGTTACATTCATTATCTTGTCATATGCCTCATCCGTATCCTCGCAGTCCCGCACATATACCTCCAGGCAGGAAGCATTTTTGCGGTAAGGAATGGATGCCAGTGTGTCTTCTATGGTTCCTTCTCCTGTGACCCGTCCGTCTGCATACCCTTTTTCCATAGCTGCCTCCAGACGGCTTTGTGCAATTTTATTTAACTTCATATCCATAATAAAGCCTGCGTACCGGTCATAACTGGTGTGGTTGTCGCCGTCATATTCCCGTTCTCTGTCTGGATATGCGTCAAAATACTGTTCTTTCTTTTCATCCCCCAGCTCACTGAAAAGTTCCTGTGTTATATCATCATAGCAGCCTGCATTATAAGCACCTCCGCCTGTATTTTCCAGCCACTTCGCTGTTTTCAAAGCTCCTGAATCTTCA
>ERZ791909.1532-NODE-1532-length-15838-cov-3.445796_pt1 | contig 15838 bp, 8 predicted proteins | sample MGYA00510143_ERZ791909 | MGnify/ENA primary metagenome ERZ791909 (study PRJEB30046, sample SAMN00792093) | human gut metagenome | study: EMG produced TPA metagenomics assembly of the A metagenome-wide association study of gut microbiota in type 2... | reverse complement strand
CGATTATTCTGGCAAAGGATTATGTCGGCTTGCGGAATCTGTATGAATTGATTTCGCTTTCTCATATTGATTATTACTTTCGCAGACCACGCATCCCCAAAAGCAAGCTGATTCAGCACAGGGAAGGGTTGATTCTGGGAAGTGCCTGTGAAGCAGGGGAGCTTTACCGCGCGCTTCTTGATAAAAAGCCAAAACAGGTCATTGAGGAGCTGGTAAATTTCTATGATTATCTGGAAATTCAGCCGCTTGGAAACAACCGCTTTATGATTGAGTCTCCGAAGGTGGAAAGCGTACATTCCATGGAGGATATCATTGCCATCAATAAGCAGATTGTGGCATTGGGTGAGGAGCACAATAAGCCTGTTGTGGCAACCTGTGATGTGCATTTCATTGATCCGCAGGATGCTGTCTTCCGTAAAATCATCATGGCGGCAGAAGGCTTTGCCGATGCAGACAAGCAGGCACCGCTTTATTTCCGCACCACAAAGGAGATGCTGAAGGAATTTACCTATCTGGGCGAGGAAAAGGCGAGAGAAATCGTTATCACCAATACAAATAAAATTGCGGATATGATTGAGAAAATCAAGCCCATTCCCGATGATACCTTTCCCCCGAAAATCGAAGGAGCAGATGAGGAGCTGCGCCAGATTTGTATGGATAAGGCAATTTCCATCTATGGCGACCCATTGCCTCCCATTGTGCAGGACAGATTGGAAACAGAGTTGAATTCCATCATCAGCAATGGCTATGCAGTGCTGTATATCATTGCACAGAAGCTGGTTTGGAAATCCGTTGCAGATGGGTATCTGGTTGGTTCGCGAGGGTCGGTTGGCTCGTCCTTTGCCGCAAATATGGCAGGGATTACGGAGGTAAACTCTCTGCCGCCGCACTATATCTGCGACCACTGCAAATATTCCGATTTTGAATCGGAAACGGTAAAGGCGTTTGCGATGGAGGAGGCAAGCGGCTGTGATATGCCGGATAAGGACTGCCCTGTCTGCGGACATAAGCTTAGAAAGGACGGGCATGATATTCCCTTCCAGACCTTTCTTGGCTTCGAAGGGGATAAGGAACCTGATATCGATCTGAACTTTTCGGGTGATTATCAGCAGCAGGCGCACGCCTATACGGAGGTGCTGTTCGGGAAGGGCAAGGTTTTCAAGGCAGGGACAATTGGTACATTGGCAGATAAAACAGCGTATGGCTTCGTCAAAAAATACTTTGATGCCAGAGAAATTACGCCGCATAATGCAGAAATTCAACGCCTAACAGAGGGATGCACAGGAGTCAAGCGTACCACAGGGCAGCATCCCGGCGGTCTGATGGTTGTACCGAGCGACCATGATATTCATGAGTTCTGCCCGATTCAGCGTCCTGCAAATGATGTGAATTCGACTGTTACAACAACGCATTTTGATTATCATTCCATTTCGGGGCGTTTGCTAAAGCTTGACCTGCTGGGGCACGACGACCCGACGGTTATCCGTATGCTTTATGACCTGACGGGTGTCAATCCGCAGGATGTGCCTCTGGGCGACCCGGAGACGATGTCTCTGTTTGAATCCCCCAAGGCATTGGGTGTGACAGAAGAAGAAATCAACTGCAAGACAGGCACGCTGGGGATTCCCGAATTTGGGACAAAATTCGTCCGCGGCATGCTGATTGATACGAAGCCGAAAACCTTTGCGGATTTACTGCGTATCTCCGGTCTGTCTCATGGGACGGACGTATGGTTGGGGAATGCGCAGACCCTGATTGAAAACGGCACGATTACGCTGAAGGAAACCATTTCCACACGAGACAGCATTATGATTTACCTCATCAATAAGGGAGTAGAAAAGAAAAAATCCTTTAAAATCATGGAAAAGGTCAGAAAAGGGAAGGGGTTAACGGAAGAGGATATTGCCGATATGAAGGCATCCGATGTGCCGGATTGGTATATTGAATCCTGCCAGAAGATTAAATATATGTTCCCGAAGGCGCACGCGGCGGCGTATGTTATGATGGCGTTCCGCATTGCGTATTTCAAAATCAATTACCCCGAAGCGTATTATGCGTCCTATTTCTCAGTTCGTGCCTGTGATGATTTCGATTATTCCTGCATGTGTCAGGGCATTGATGTGGCAAGGGATGCCATTCGCGAAATTCAGGCGAAGGGGCAGGAGGCAACCGCAAAGGATAAAAATAAACAGACTGTTCTGGAAATTGTAGTTGAATTTTATGCAAGAGGGTTCAAATTCTGCCCGATTGACCTTTACCGTTCTGATGCGAAAAACTTCCTTCCGACAGAGGAGGGGCTTCTGCCGCCGTTCAGCTCCTTGCAGGGCTTGGGCGTGAATGCGGCGCAGAGCATTGTGGAAGGGAGAAAGGATGGAGAATTCAATACACTTGAGGAATTGAAGGAGCGCACCTCTCTGGGACGCTCGCTGATTGACCTGCTCAAGGAAAACGGTGTTTTGGATGGGATTCCCGAAACGAACCAGCTTTGTCTGTTCTGATAAATAAAAAATAAGAAATAAAAAAGAAGCAAAAAAAGCAGTCTGCGAAGCATTTCGTAAACTGCTTTCTTTTTTGAAAATTGCTTAAAAATAGGCATCCAGCGCATGCTCTGCCAGTTGCTTTTCCGTATTCGCGCGAATGACAAGCCCCAGAACCAGAAGAATCCGCCGCAGCTCTCTGTCCTCGCAGCCAAGCATAATATCCTTCCCATAGAAGGAGTCATCTGCCTTATTTTCCGCCATATTGGCAAGGTAAGCATAGGTGCTTTTCTGCAATGCAACAAAGCCTGCGTAAATCGTTTCAATCTGCTGTGCCTGCTTTTCTGCATCCGGCTCTGCCAATGCAACATGAAACAGCACACCGATATCCTTAATGGAAAGGATGGCTTTCAGATGATAAATCATGATTAAAAGCATCAAATGGGTACGGCTATATTTTTTCTTCACCGGAGGGGGGAAAATCTTCGCCTTGGTGTAGTTGTTAATCATGGTTTTTGTAAGGATTTTATCCGTTTCATTTCGTTTATATCGCGCTAAGCCCTTATCCATAAATGTTGTCACCTGATCCATATACAAATCTATGGTCGGAATATCTGCAATCTCGATGACATCCGCGGTGCGAATCTGCGCGGCATAGCGTTCAATCACTTCATTAAATGTGTTCATGGGTTCTCACCTCAATTTCAAAAATATTCATATTCTTCATTATATAGTATTTCATACTATGTCGCAAGTTTTTCTTAAAAAAATTCAGGAATCCCTTGAAATGGCAACCATATTGTGATACTATACCTATATCGCAAGATGTAGTATTGAAAACTACTTGATATAAAGGAGCTGAAATTATGGAAACAGTAATCGGGAAAAAAATGAAATTTCGTGCAAGAGATCCACTTAGCGCACTGACGCATTTCATCGGCTTTCTGGCGGTGATTCCGCCTGTTATCTGCCTGCTGGAGCGATCGGAAACAACGGCGCAGGTGATTTCCTTTGCAATCTTCGGCATTTCTCTGCTTTTGCTATATGGTGCAAGCACAATTTATCATACCCTGTGCCTTGCTCCCGAAAAAATTGCGTTTTTAAGACGGATTGACCACATGATGATTTTCGTTTTAATCGCAGGAACCTATACACCTGTCTGCATGGTAATCCTCCCCGGTATATGGGGAAAGGCTTTGCTTGCGGCAGTATGGGGTATTGCAATTTTCGGCATTTTTATGAAAATCTTCTGGATGAATGCACCTCGTTGGCTTTCTACGCTGATTTATGTCGGCATGGGCTGGCTTGCGGTTGCGGCGTTTATTCCGTTGAAAAGAGCCATCGGCTGGGGCGGACTGGGGATGCTTCTGGCAGGCGGCATTGTGTATACCATCGGTGCAGTGATTTATGCGCTGAAAAAGCCAAATCTCGCGATTCTGAAAAGCTTCGGCTTCCATGAGATTTTCCATGTATTCGTAATGCTTGGCTCTGCTTTCCATATCGCATTTATGTTTTTGTATGTTCTGTAATAGTATTTTAATCTTCTTTTCGTTGACAATTTCATAAAAAATGATTAAAATAAAGTATCGGGCATCTTTTCAGATGCCTGACTTTTTTAGCAAGAACGAAAAAAACTGCCCTTAAGCGAATGGCTTACTGCGGCAGTTTTTATGTAGGAAAAAGAAGAGGTGAAAAAATGAAAAGACTATGGGAATATCTGAAGCCCTATAAAAGGCTGGCGATTTTGGCACCCATCTTAATGCTTTTGGAGGTCGGGGCAGAGCTTGCCCTGCCAAAGCTGATGACCTTTATGATCAACCAAGGAGTCGGCACAAGAAACACTGCCATCATTACAAAAACTGGGATTGAAATGCTCGTGATTGCGATTATCGGTATCATCGGCGGCATCGGGTGCTTAATCTGCGCAACACTGGTTAGTCAGAGAACGGGGACAGACCTTAGGCGTGCGGCATTTGAAAAGATACAGGAATTTTCTTTCCATAATATTGATACCTTTTCCACGCCGTCTTTGATTACCCGTCTGACAAATGACATCACACAGATTCAGCTGGTGATTATGATTTGTCTGCGGATGCTGGTGCGTTCTCCCTTGCTTTGTGTCGGCAGTATCATCATGGCATTTTCCATAAACGCAAAAATTGCGGGCATGTTTTTGATTGTGGTGGTTTTGCTTGCCGTTGCAGTTTATCTGGTTCTGCGTGTGGCAATTCCAAAATTCAAGCTGGTGCAGGAAAAGCTGGATAAGGTAAATACCGTTATGCGGGAATGTCTTGCAGGGATTCGTGTTGTGAAGGCTTTTGTGCGCCATGATTATGAAGTCGAAAAATTTAACGAGGTCAATCAGGATTATAAAGAAACCACCGTCAGTGCGTTTCGCATGATGCTTTTGATGTCTCCTGTAATGATGATTTTGGTAAACGGCACAATCATCGGGATTCTTTGGTTTGGTGGCTTACAGACGCAGGCAGGCAGTATGCGTGTGGAGGAAATCATGGCTTGCATTACCTATTTGATGCAGATGATGATGGCAGCAATGCTTCTGGCGATGAACTTTATGTTTATTTCCAGAGCAAAAATTTCTACAGACCGTCTGGAAGAAATTCTGGATACGGTTGTAGATATTGCAGATCCCAAGGAACCCAAGCAGCCGGCAAGAGCAGAGGGGCGTGTGGAATACCGCCATGTTTCCTATCGCTATAAGCTTGGCAGCGGCGACCCTGTTCTGGATGATATCAGCTTTACGGCAGAGCCGGGACAGACTGTCGGGATTCTGGGCGAAACAGGCTCCGGCAAATCAACTCTTGTGAACCTTCTGCCCCGATTGTATGACGTAACGGACGGACAGATTCTGGTGGATGGGATTGATGTGCGCGATTATGCGATTCACGATTTGCGTAAGCGTGTTGCAGTTGTTCTGCAGGAGACCATTCTGTTCTCCGGTACAATTCGTGAAAATATTAAGTGGGGCAAGCCTGACGCAACCGATGAGGAAATCATTGCGGCAGCAAAAGCGGCGCAGGCGCATAATTTTATTATGGAACTGCCCAATCAATATGATACGGAGCTGGGGCAGAGGGGTGTCAATGTTTCGGGTGGACAGAAGCAGCGTATTTCCATTGCGAGAGCGTTGATTCAGAACCCGAATATCATTATTTTTGATGACAGCACCAGTGCAGTCGATTCCCTGACGGAAAAACGGATTCGTCAGGCGATGAAAACCTCTCACAGCGGCTGTACGAAGTTCATCATCGCGCAGCGTATCAGCTCTGTGCGGGATGCAGATAAGATTCTGGTTCTGGGCGGCGGCAAAATCGTTGCAGAAGGTAACCATAAATATCTTATGGAAACTAGCAAGGAGTATCAGGAAATCCTTGCCTCTCAGATGAAGAAGGAGGTGATGGCAGATGGCGAATGAGAATACAAGAAAACGCCCCGGCGGTCCCGGCGGACCGAGAGGAATGTTTGCGCACGGGAAACCGAAAAACACAGGGAAGACCATCCTTCGTCTTTGCGGCTACCTTGTAAGATTCTGGCCTTTGATTCTGATTTCCGTTATCTGTATTGCACTTACAACCCTCGGTACGGTTTACGCAACCAGCCTGATTGGTGTTGCGATTGATAAATATATTTCCGTATTCGATTTTGCGGGACTTTGGAGGATTTGTCTGGAGCTGCTGCTGATTTATCTGACGGCCTCTTTTGCGACATGGCTTTACAGCTATCTGATGTTGAAGGTAGGGCAGGAAACGGTTGCGACGCTCCGCAGGGAAATTTTCGAAAAATTCCAAAGACTGCCTCTGAAATATTTTGACAAAACCACACATGGTGAATTGATGAGCCGTGTAACAAATGATGTTGATAATATTTCCATGTGCCTGAATAGTAGCATTTCGCAGATTCTGCAAAGTATTCTGACAGTTATCGGCACCTTTGCCATGATGCTCTACCTGAGTATTCCGCTGACGATTGCGACCATTGCAACCATTCCGCTAATGCTTCTTGTGACAAAATGGGTAACAAGCCATTTCAGAAAATACTTCAAGGCAAAGCAGGAGGAGCTTGGTAAGCTGAACGGGCATATCGAAGAAATCATTTCCGGACAGAAGGTTGTAAAGGTATTCAGCCGAGAGGAAGAAGAAATTCATAAATTTGAAAAGCTGAACGATGCACTGCTTGCAAAAAGCGTACGCGCGGAGGTTTTCTCCGGCTCCATCGGGCCTATTATGACAGCAATCAATAACATGACCTACGCCATTGTGGTTGCGGTCGGCGGGATTCTGATGGTTATCGGCAACGGCATGACGTTGGGGATTATCTCCAACTTCATCATTTATTCCAAACAGTTTGCAAGACCGCTGACGGAGCTTGCCAATCAGGTGAATACGATTCTCTCTGCTATGGCAGGGGCGGAGCGTGTGTTTGAGGTTCTGGATGAGGAGGAAGAAAAGCCTGATGCTCCCGATGCTTACGAAATGGGCGAAATTGAAGGGGATGTTGAACTAACAGATGTCAGCTTCTCCTATGAGGAAGGACATCCCATTTTGAAGCACATCAACCTCTACGCAAGACCAGGGCAGACCATTGCCTTTGTCGGCCCGACCGGCGCAGGAAAAACCACAATTATCAACCTGCTGACGCGTTTTTACGATATCGACAGCGGCTCCATCACCATTGACGGGCATGATATTTATCAGACCAAGCGGGACAGCCTGCGTTCTGCCTTGAGTATCGTTTTGCAGGATACCTATCTTTTTACCGACTCCATCAAGGAGAATATCCGTTACGGCAGACTGAACGCAACAGACGAGGAAATCAAGGCGGCAGCAAAGCTTGCCAATGCACATGAATTTATCCGCAGACTGCCTGATGGCTATGATACCATGCTGACGGACGGCGGCGGCAACCTCAGTCAGGGGCAGCGGCAAATGATTTCCATTGCACGCGCTATTCTGGCAAATCCATCCGTACTGATTCTGGATGAAGCAACCAGCAGTGTGGACACCCGCACAGAGGTGAAAATTCAGGAGGCAATGCACAACCTGATGAAGGGCAGAACAAATTTTGTGATTGCACACCGCCTGAGCACCATCAAGGATGCGGATTTAATCGCCGTTGTAGATCATGGGGAGATTATCGAAAGAGGCAATCACGAGCAGCTGATGGCGAAAAAGGGCTTTTATTATAACCTGTATACAAATCAGTTTGACCAAAATGAAGCAGTATAACAAAAACCCTGCATAATGTAGATTGTATTCTTTTAAAAATTCCCCAAAAATGCTTGATTTATTTTGGTGAATATGATATAAATGTATTTGTATAAAGACACTGATGAGGAAAAATAAGCTTTTTTATTTTCTTACAGAGAGCCGTCGGTTGGTGCGAGGGGGCAGAAAAGAGAAGCAAAACTGGCCTCGGAGTTCTGTTCTGAAAATGTATGACATGAGTAGGATGCAGCGGCAGCCACCGTTATCGGTTTTGAGCGTGCTTGCTTTTTCGGCAGGCAAACTAGAGTGGTAACACGGAGTATCCCTTCGTCTCTAACTGAGACGAAGGGATTTTTAGGTTTCACAAACAAGAAAAATCAAAAAACACTGTTTTTTAAGGAGGAATTTACTATGGAGAGTCGCTATGATTTCAGAACGATTGAAAAAAAATGGCGTGCAGAATGGGAAAAAAATCCCATCAACAAGGAGGATGCTGTAAAGCCCAAATTTTATTGTCTGGATATGTTCCCTTATCCTTCCGGTTCCGGTCTTCATGTAGGTCACTGGAGAGGGTATGTGCTTTCCGACGTTGTCAGCCGTTATAAGGTGCTGCAGGGCTATCAGGTATTGCATCCCATGGGCTGGGACGCTTTTGGTCTGCCCGCAGAAAACTATGCAATCAAAACGAATACACACCCCAGAGTTTCCACAGATGCGAATATTAAAAACGCAAAAAGACAGCTGCATGAAATATCTGCAATCTATGACTGGGATAAGGAAGTAGATACCACAGACCCCAAATATTATAAATGGACACAGTGGATTTTTGTGCAGATGTTCAAAAAGGGTCTGGCTTATGAAAAGGAAATGCCTTTGAACTGGTGTCCCAAATGTAAATGCGTATTGGCAAACGAAGAGGCTGCCGGTGGTGTGCATGAACGCTGTGGCACTGTTGTAACAAAGAAAAACCTGCGTCAGTGGATGCTGAAAATCACAGCATACGCAGACAGACTGCTGGAGGATTTGAATAAGCTGGATTGGTCTGATAAAGTAAAGAAAATGCAGACCGACTGGATTGGCAAATCCTATGGTGCTGAGGTTGATTTCAAGCTGACAGGTTCTGATGATAAAATCACTGTTTACACCACAAGACCGGATACACTGCACGGCTGTACCTTTATGGTGCTGGCTCCCGAATACGAAGGTCTGGCTGCATTGACAACCGCAGAGCAGAAGGATGCCGTAGAAAAATACTGCTACGAAGCATCTACAAAATCTGCCGTTGACCGTATGACAAATAAAGAAAAAACAGGTGTATTCACAGGCTCCTATTGTGTAAACCCTGCCAATGGCAAGGAAATTCCTGTATGGGTTGCGGATTATGTTCTGGCTGATTATGGTACCGGTGCTGTTATGTGTGTACCTGCGCATGATGAACGTGACTTTGACTTCGCAACAAAATTTGAGCTTCCCATCATTCCTGTTATCCTGCCTGAAGGCGAGGATGAAACAAAGCCCTTGACAGAGGCTTATACCGGCGACGGTATCATCGTAAACTCCGGGGATTGGAACGGCATGAAGGCATTTGAAGCGAAAAAGCAGATTCCTCATCTGATGGAAGAAAAGGGTTGGGGCAAAAAGACAACCAATTATAAGCTGCGTGACTGGGTATTCTCCAGACAGAGATACTGGGGCGAGCCCATTCCTCTGATTCACTGTGAGCATTGTGGTACTGTTCCTGTTCCCGAGGATCAGCTGCCCGTATTGCTGCCTGATGTGGAATCCTATCAGCCTACTGAAACAGGGGAATCTCCTCTGGCACATATTGATGAATGGGTAAACACAACATGCCCTGTCTGCGGCAGACCTGCAAAGCGTGAAACAAACACAATGCCGCAGTGGGCAGGCTCTAGCTGGTATTTCCTGCGTTATACAGACGTTCATAACGATAAGGAGCTGGCAAGCATGGATGCATTGAAGAAATGGGCACCCGTAGACCTGTATGTCGGCGGTATCGAACACGCGGTTCTGCATCTGCTGTACGCACGTTTCTATACAAAATTCCTGTATGATATCGGTGCAGTACCCTTCGATGAACCCTTCACAAAGCTGTTCAATCAGGGTATGATTACAAAGAACGGCAGCAAGATGTCCAAATCTCTGGGTAACGTTGTTTCCCCCGATGAACTGGTTGAAAAATACGGCTGCGACTCTCTGAGAATGTATGAACTGTTCGTAGGTCCTCCCGAACTGGACTGCGACTGGGATGACAGCGGTATCGACGGTGTATTCCGTTTCCTGAACAGAGTATGGAAGATGGTTTATGCAAATAAAGCTTCTGATAAGACTCCTTCCAAGGATGAAGAATATATCGTAAACAAGATGATTGCAGATGTTACAAAGCGTGTGGAATCTCTGGCAATGAATACTATCGTTTCCACCTTCATGGAATCCACAAATAAACTGATGGATGTGACGAAGAAGGAAGGCAGTCTGTCCAAGTCCACTCTGGAAACATTGACTGTTATGCTCGCTCCCTTCGCACCCCATATTGCAGAAGAAATGTGGCACGAACTGGGTCATGAAAATACAGTATTCGAAGCAGGCTGGCCCGAAGTTGACGAAAGCAAGCTGGTTCAGGACAGTGTGGAAATCGCATTGCAGATTGGCGGCAAGCTGAGAGGTAAAATGCAGGTTGCAATAAATGCCTCCAAGGAAGAAGCAATTGCACAGGCAAAAGAAGTACTGGCATCCAGATTGGAAGGCAAGACCGTTGTGAAGGAAATTTATGTTCCCGGCAAAATCATCAACCTGATTGTAAAATAATTGAAGCACGAAAGAAAAGCAGGGTCGAAAGACTCTGCTTTTTGTGCCTATGGAAAGGGGCAGAGCATGAACGGTATTTTGTATATGGATGTATCTGTTTTTGAGGATGTTCTGTTATATGAAAAAGGGAAAACGCTGCTTTCCGCAGAACGTAGGATGTATATTGAAAAGCTGAAAAATCCGAAGGCGGCAAGACTTTCTTTGGGTGCAGGTGTACTGCTGTTTTTTGCTTTGCAGAAATGCAATTATACAGAGCAGCTAGAGAAAATCAAAAAAACACCCTTGGGAAAGCCATATTTGAAGGGAATTGATTTTCAGTTCAACCTGTCTCATTCGGGAACGTATGCGCTTTGTGCCTACAGTAACAGGAATATCGGCGCGGATTTACAGCAGATGAAAGAGAAGCTTCCCGAAAAAACCAAAAAAATCTTGTCGAAGGACGAAACAGCTTTTCTGGCAAAATTTACGCAGCCGGAACAAACACAGCTGTTTTATCGGCTTTGGGCAAGAAAGGAAAGTCTTATTAAATGGGATGGCAGGGGACTTCGCTTGCCCTTGCAGGAAATTTCTTTTATCAAAAACGGAACTCTGACAGACATTCTGGAATGGGAGAATAAGACCTTATATTTCAAGGAATATCCGAAAATCAACGAGAACTACGCTGCTTGTATCTGTAAAGAGGGCGCGGATTTTGCGCTGAATGCAGAGGAAATAACTGCAGAAATGTTAAAATTTTTTTAAAAATATGAAATTTTGTTGAAATATTTCAGATAAATCCTTATAATCTTAAGAAGATAAAGATTGAAAATATGAGGTTATAATATGAAAAAATTTAAAAAATTCGTCTGCGCTGCCTTGGTTGCGGCAGTTTCGGCATGCGCCGTTCCAACGTATCAGGCAGATGCAGCTTCGATTTCACAATTACAGCAAAAACGCCAAAATCTGGCATCTAGTACAAAAAAAGCAAAACAGGAAATTGCAAATATCAAAAATAAAAAGCTTTCCGCCGAACAGGAAATGGAAGCAATGGATAAGGTTCTGACCAGTATTCAGGCAGAGCTGGATGAAGCAACAGAAGATTTGAATATCCTGACAAAGCAATTGGACGAAGCCAAAAAAGCTTTGCAGGAAGCAACAGAAAAACGAGATGCGCAGTTTGCATTACTGGGTAGCCGTATGCGTTTCCTGCAACAGAAGGGCTCCAGCGGCTATTTGGAAATCCTTTTTGATGCACAGAGCTTTTCTGATTTGTTCCTTCGTATGCAATATGTAAACGATATCATGGGCTACGATAAGGAAATTCTGGAGGAATTAGAAAAAACGCAGAAAACCATTGAAAAAAAGAAAGCAGAAATTGAAAAGAACAAAGCTGAGCAGGAAGAGGTTGTTAAGCTGCAAAAAGAAAAGCTTGCCGAGCAGCAGGAAATTGTAAACGAAAAGAAAGCCTTGGTTGCATCCTATCAGAACGACCTCTCGAAATATGAACAGATGGTTGCAGCAAATGAAAAGGCGGATAAAGCCGTTTTGAACCAGATTGCGAAGCAGCAGCAACAGAGCAAGAGCAGCGGCAGCAGCTCTAAGGTATATTATACCGGAAACGGCTCTTTGGGTTGGCCTGTTCCCGGGCGTACCACTGTCAGCAGCGGCTTTGTCACTCGTACCAGCCCGATTACCGGCAGAACAGAATCCCACAGCGGTCTGGATATTCCTGCTGCCTATGGTGCAGCCATTGTTGCGGCAGAGGCGGGTAAGGTTACATATTCCGGCTGGATGAATGGGTATGGGAATACCATTATCATCGACCATGGTGGTGGATTGAGTACATTGTACGGACACAATTCCTCTCTGGTTGCAAGGGTAGGACAGGTTGTCAGCCGCGGTCAAACCGTAGCAAAATGCGGCAGTACCGGTTGGTCTACGGGGAATCATTGTCATTTCTCCGTATTGAAAAATGGCGCGTATGTAAATCCCAGAAACTACTTATAAGAAATAAGGAACAAACAGGGTGATATCAAAAATGGTATCATCCTGTTTTTTATTGCAAAGAAATAAGATTAACCATAATTTTATTATGTAAATAAAATATTGCTATAGCAGCTGTCAAGTCTCAAATCATATCAATATTTTCGTAAAAGTATCGTTTTGCGAATAAATATAGATTTCCCTTTTTCCATGAATCTCAAGCCACTTCTTACAAGATTATCCTATTTTTGCTATAGCAAAAAGTGTCTGCAAAAAAATATTTCACAGACACTTTCTTCCTATTTCATTTCTTTTATTTCAAATCAGTTTTAAGTTTTAAATTAAGGATTCTATTCTTGTAAACTGATTTTCGTTTTCCTTGATTTTCTGTTCCTTACCGATGCTGCATACGTTTTTACAATCGACACACCGCAGCAAATCTGCACAGTCACGAATATCCGCAACAGTTGTCTGCAGGATTTCAGTACGTTCCTGCAGAAAATCCGCATCTGTCAGCTGTTTATAAAATCTGCTGATGGCATGATTCAGCTGCTCCATGTTCGTTTTCGGCTGATCCAGCGTGTTAATTGTCCCAAGGATATATTTTGTCATTTCCCGTTTATCTGCATCAAAATGTTCGATTTGCTGCGCAAGTCCCTTGAAAATATCATAGGTTTCCGTCAGTCTGGGGTCTCTATAGGAATAAAAATAGCTGAAACCGCTCCGCATGAACTGACAGCCGCAGCCATACGCGCCGCCTTGTACGCGCACCTGATTCCAGAGATATTCCAGATTGATGATAGTTTTCAACACCTGATACTTCCCGTGATATGCCAACCCATTCTTCTGATAATCAAAGGAGGTTGTGTTGTATAACACGCCGCCTGCATTGGCGAAGGCTGCCCTTTCGGGCTTCAAATCAAAATTGTATACAAAATTCTTCTGTTCCTTTGCCGGTAATTTCTGACGGAAGGTGTCGATTTTTGCCTGTACAGCCGCCCTTTCGCTCTCCTCACAGCCTAGTGCAACCTCCAGATTCTGCTGTGTAAAGAGAACCTCCGCCGTTTTCTTCAGCTTCGCAATGACAGGTGCTGCATCTTGCTCCATCTGTGCATCTATCTCGCAGAGGAATCGATAATAGCGGATGCCACTTGTGATATCCTCAATCCGCAGTGCCGGAAAGAGATTGCTGCCGCCGTAGAAAATTGCAAAATAATGGGACTGATTCAGCAGTTCATTTTCCCCTTTGATTTTCGCGGATTTCACGATTTTTTTCATACTTTCTACTACATCATATTTTGTATGGAAAAGAATTTCCTCTGTCATGGCAATCGCAGCATCCAAATCCTCTTTGAGCAGCTTTTCCTTTACGGTCACAAAAGCGCGATAATCCGCCGCGTGGCTATTATAGGTATTGTTATGCAAAGAAAAATCACCGAAAAACTGGTTTTTCACGGTTGCCAGTGTCTGAAAGGAATATTTTTCCGTATCCAGCTTGCCAAGAAGTTCTGTCAGAAGCCCTGTATACGGTAACAATTCCTGTGGCACGGTAGAGATATCAAACATCAGCTTAAGATACAGAATCCCATTGCTTTCCAGCGGCACATGCAGAAATTTTGCGGCTGTATCCGTATTATACGGCACAAGCTGCGGCTTTTTATCAATCTCAGAAATTTCCAGTAATGGAATCTGCGCCAGAATTTCAGGTGTATCTGCCTTGGTCTGGAATTGCTCCAGTTTTTCGGTGTCCTCTTTTATTTCCGCAAGATCTGCGTCAGTCATAGCAGCCTTTCGTTTCGCCATCTTTTCTGCAAAAGTCTGCGCATCCTTCTGCGCCTTTCCCTTTTCGGGTGTAAAAACAAGATACGTTTTTTCTTCATTGTGCAGAAAAACCTCTGTCAGTAACCGTTCAAAGAATCCCTCGTCCTTTTTCAACTGCTCAATCACAGATAATAGCCGTAGGCTATCACAGGGGTCTTCGCCATGCAGCCAACGCTTCATCAATCTGGTTGCATAAATCAGCCCCTTCGGCGTAGAGCCGTAGTCCTCCTCACGCAGCAGGAAATCAAATTTTCGTAAAGCACCCTTGACTAAATCCACAGGCAGACCTTCTGTAGCCAGACGCTTCCATTCTGCATCAATGATTCTGATAAAGGCATCCGCCTGTTTCACATCCGCATTTTTTGCAATGATACTGAATACCATTTCATAGGTTGAGGAATCGAACCATCCCTCTGTTTCCTGACAAATGCCTGCATCCAACAGAGCCGTTTTTAAGGGAGATGCATTCGTTTCCAGCAGAATATAGGAAAGAAGCTGCAATGCCATCACGCGCTCAGGGTCTGTGCATTTGCCCACCTTTATGCTGTAAGCAAGGAAGGAACCGCCCTCTTCGCCCTCCTCCGCCGCAGGGTAGGTTTCATGCAGCAGCTTTCCCTTCTGTACACACTCCGTTTCCGTAATCACGGGCAAGGCATCACTTTTTTCAAAGCCATCCAGATAGTCCTCACTGATATGCTGCAAGCATGCCATCGGTTCCATATCTCCGTAAAGATAAAAATACGCATTGGAAGGATGATAATACTTCCGGTGGAAATCCAAAAAGCTTTCATAGGTCAAATCGGGAATGGCAGCAGGCAGCCCACCGGATTCATAGCCATAGGTGGTTTTACCGAAAATTGAGCGGGAAATTGCACCACTCAGCAGACTTTCCGGGTCAGAAAGCGCACCCTTCATTTCGTTATAAACAACACCCGTTACATCCAGTATGTTTTTCTCTTCATTCAGAAGATAGCGCCAACCCTCCTGCCGGAAAATCTCTTTTTTCTCATAAATCTTCGGAAAGAAAACCGCATCCAGATACACATCCATCAAATTATGAAAATCCTTTTCATTGCAGCTTGCAACAGGGTACATCGTCTTATCCGCATAGGTCATGGCATTGAGGAAGGTGTTCAGAGACCCCTTCGCCAGTTCATTAAAGGGGTCCTTCGCCTCATACTTTCGCGAACCGCAAAGCACGGAATGTTCCAGAATATGCGGCGTGCCACAGTCATTTTCAGGCGGCGTTTTGAATGCCACATTAAAAACCTTATTGTGATCCGCATTTTTCAGATATAATAAGCGCGCACCGCTCTTTTCATGAGAAAAAAGATACGCTGTGCTGTGAATATCGTTGATTTCTTCGATTTTCTGTAACCGAAACCCAAAATAAATCTCATTTTGCTTGAATTCTGCCATAAAGCACCTCCTTGATTTTGCTTTTATTGTACCATGTTTGCAGGGGAAGAAAACAGCTGCGAAGCAGATATTTTCTTCCGCAAGGCATGGTATGAGCAGGCTATGCCT
>ERZ791909.1524-NODE-1524-length-15921-cov-3.565423_pt1 | contig 15921 bp, 10 predicted proteins | sample MGYA00510143_ERZ791909 | MGnify/ENA primary metagenome ERZ791909 (study PRJEB30046, sample SAMN00792093) | human gut metagenome | study: EMG produced TPA metagenomics assembly of the A metagenome-wide association study of gut microbiota in type 2... | reverse complement strand
TTCCCCCCATTTCCGGAGATCCAATCATTGCCTAATATCTGATCCAAGGCAGTCAAGGATTCCCCAAAAACAGGCTCAGTCGCATAGTTTGGACTCACCGAGAACCATTTATATTCTCCTGTATATTCCTTAGCTATTCCATCAAAAACAGGAATGCCCTCTTCCATACGGAGTAAATAATAATTCTCCTCGGCAGGGTTATCTTTGAGTGTTACCTGATAAATCGCATTCTGGCGAGCAGAACCAAAAGAGCCAGCTACCGTGGCATAGGTTACCCCCGCTTTCAAGACCTGAGCAGGCTCAGGCATGACCGTCTCAGCACTTGCCACACCATATTCCGGATAAGAAGCTTCCACACGGATACGATCCCCTTTCACCGGCATAAAATCAGACTTGAAATAACCTTTCGTGTTAAATGCCTCATCCCCCTCCTGAAAGCTCATACGCTCTTTAAAAACGCCATTCACGAATAAATTCACCTCGGCTTTATCCAAAGTCACGTTCGGATGATCATCCGTGAAAAACCAAGTACGGGAGACACTTACGGTTAAGGGTTCGCCGGTTATAGCGACACAGTTCACTACCAAGGTAGGATCCGGCCGTAAGGATTCAAGATCGATCTCCTTGATGCAAGACATCAAACCAAACAGGCTTACTATACAAATCGTATTTATTAGAATATTCTTTATCTGTTTCATCTTCCTAGAATTTATAAGTATATGATAGGGAAGGTATGATAGGCATAATACCTATCAACTTAAAACAAGGTTTTCTATTACCACTATAGGGAGAAGAAGAACCCGGGACTAAATTATTCGTTCGTTCCCAGCTATCACTTTTATAGACCATAAACGGATTCATCCGGCTATATACATTATAAATACTGATATTCCAGATGCCCATTCGTCCCTTCTTCTTCGGACGGTAAATATTAAGTCCCAAATCCAGACGATGATAAGCCGGCATCTGGTAATTATTACGGCGTGTATACAAATCCACCACTTCCCCGGATGGTTCCCACCAGTTATTCATCTTGTATTGGTTGGAAATAGTAAGCGTACCAGCTTGCTCATAACTCTCCAACGACAAGGTCATTCGATTGCCGGAAGTATACGTCCAAGCGGCTGTCAGTTCCACCTTATCCGACAGTTTATGCGAAACCACGATATTCAGCTTATGCCGGTTATCGTAACGTGCCGGAAAGCGTCGCCCGTTATCGATCTCATCGAAACGCCGATCCGACCATGAAAGTGTATATCCTATCCAACCGGTCGTACGTCCGCTTTCCTTGCGAGCCAAGAACTCCACGCCATACGAACGTCCCTTGCCAACCGCCATTTTTTCCTCCCAAGCCGCCGTACCGGGCAAGAAGGAATAGCCGTCTTTATAATCCAACAGGTTCTTCATCCATTTATAATACCCCTCTACCGAGAAACTATAAGAACGCATCAGATTATAATAGAAACCAGCGGAGACTTGATCGCTGATTAAAGGTTTCAACTTACGGGTAACAGGCATCCACGCATCCGTCGGCAAATTTATATAACTGTTGCCCAATAAATGGATATATTGCCCCATACGGGCGTATGAGGCTTTGAAGCTAAGATCGTCACGTAGCAACCATCTCAAGGAAGCGCGAGGCTCCAATAATGTATAAGCCTTCCGCTCCACATTGAACAGGCTAAACCGAAGCCCCGCATTCAAACGCAAGCTAGGTAAGACATTCCAATCATCCTCTCCGAAGACAGCCGCCTCACGGGCCCATAGCAGATCATTCGTATATATTTTCCCTATATTCGAAAACTCCAGCATACCGGAAACGGCTGCTTTCACCTCATTATACTCCGGGCGGAAACGGTGCATCAAGAAATCCCCTCCAAAACGAATCACATGCGACGTAGAAGGCGTGTAATCAAAAGAGGAACGGACGCCCATATCCAAGATAGAGGTAGAACTACTCGTTTCCGATGAAGAAGAGAGATAATTATCTTCTCCTTCCACACCATAATTATATTCTTTTGAACTCCGTACATTCGAGCGATACCGTGAAAAGACCCCGGAAACCCGTCCGAACAAACGGTTATTGAAGACATAAGTCCAGCCCAAAGTTCCCATCAAATTACCCCAACGCAGCGATGAATGGGTACCATCCGTATAAGGGACTTGCTCTTCTTTTGTTGAGAAATCCGTTCCCCCTCCTTTTAATACATCATTCCCGTTATATAAGCTGAAAAACATCCGGCTGCGATCGCTGAAACGATGATTAAGCTTTAAATTCAAATCGTGAAAAGCGTAACGAAGGTTGATCCGGCTCCCGTTCTTTTTTATGACCCTGTTTACGATCGCTATCGTCGGGGCAGAGAATACATCCAGCCACGAGCGTCTAAGCGCTATCTGAAAAGCCGTGCGATCCTTGATGACAGGGCCTTCCAAGCTCAGATTACCGGAGATCAGCCCGATCGTAGCGCTACCATGGTACTCTTTCATATTGCCCTCTTTGGTATGGACATCTACCACAGACGAGAGTCGCCCGCCATATCTCGCAGGGAAACCCGCCTTGAAAAAGTCCAGATTACGGATCGCCTCCGGATTGAAAGCGGAGAATAGCCCGCCGACATGATTGATCTGGTAAACCGGATTACCGTCTATCAAAAACAGATTTCCATCTTGGTCGCCGCCACGAACATATAAACCGGCCAGTCCCTCTGTCCCACTGGCTACACCCGGAGTCAGTTGCAAGGTCTTCACGATATCGGACTCACCAAACAGGGTCGGTGTCGCCTTGATCGTCTTCTGGCTAAACCCCATCGTTCCCATCAAGGTGTTATTTACAGACAAACGATCCCGCTCCGAAGCCGTAACTACCACTTCCTCCAGACGGGCGTTCGGACGCAACTCAATATTTAACAAAGTATCCCTATCCAATTCCGTGAAATTAAAGGAACAGCTCTCATAGCCAATGTAAGAAGCATGCAAGCGGATATTCCCGGCGGAAGCGTCAAACTGAAAAAACCATAGCTATTCGTAGCCGAGCCTTTCCGGCTGGCGACCTCATAAACAGAGGCTCCGATCAGAGACTCCGAGGACGCTTGGTCCCTCACGAAGCCGCTGATCGTTACCTGTCTCTGTCTACGCTTCAGAATCACGATCTTTCCACTCACCTTATACACGATCGGATACGACTCGAACAAGCGGGTCAAACAATCCGTCAATGCCTCATCTTTCACTTGGAAACTGATCTTCGGAAGCTCTTTCAACAAAGAAGACTCATACGAGAAGCTCACGCCCGCCTGCCTTTCGATCTCCGACAAGACCTCCGGCAACGAAACCTCCTTCATACGCAACGTAATCCGGGGATCATCCTTCGTCTTGGCTGATTGGGCCAAGAGGTCTGGTACAGGCATAAAAATCATCCAGCAAAAAATGGCCATAAGCCATTTATTCATCCACTCTGTCATCATTCTACTTTATTGAGTTCATTGATAAGACAGGATCTCCCGGGAATACCCTTATCAAGGAAAAGCCTTTTTTTCATACCTCGTGAACTTACCGCTTCATGATGTATGAACCGGCAAGCGCAGGTCGTCAACGCGGGATGGGCTTATCCATCCCAAGGATTCCAATAAGGAGGCACCGTGTCTCTCGGCATCGTGATACGCAATTTATCCTCTTGATATCCGGCGACAATCCCAAAGCCGTTCTCCACATTCGAATACGTATCGGCAGGCTCTATCAACGCCCCGAAATTCGCGTCGCCGATCGTGATAGAGTACCCCCTCATAATCTTCATATATCGATAATAATCCTCGGAGATAGACAACAGGCGCACATCGTAATGAACGTCCATAGAAAGGGTATCACTCTCATACGAGTATTCAACAGGAAAAACAGAAACCTTAATAGCATTCGTATTAACCAGATCCTCCCCTCTAAATACACCCATACAGTAACGCCCATCCATCTGGCTCGTGATAGGACTACCTCCAAAAGACTGGAAAACAGGATCCTCATAATCCACGCTAAAACCAGAATAATACCAACTATATCCTCCTAAGCTACGGAAAGAGGTTACGGTACGGGTACTATCCCCCTTCCGGAAGTCCAAGATCTGCTCCACGATTAAACGATAATAGGAATCCGTCTCAACCCCGATTTTAACAGAGAAACGCAGATATTCGGCATAGCAGGCAGAAGATCGATAGGATAAGGTATCCACCTCATAAATCCGTGCCCGACCGGGGATACGAGTTTCCCCGGATACCGGCTCATACCCATCGGCCTCGGCCTCTATACGCAAACAATCCCCCTGTCTCACGAAACAACCGGGCAGAACATATTGCCCCCGTGAATGTATAGAATCTTCCGGCAGGTCATCATTGCGCATAAGACCTTGAAACTCATCATTGACATAGACACGGACTTTTGCGTCGGATAGCTCAAAATCGGGAACGCTATCCATGATAAACCATGTTTTCGAGAGATGAGCACACACCTCCTTTCCGGGACATACCGATGCGTTCAGTACAATCCGATCCGGCAGATCCTCCAAATCAATCTCCACATCCCGAACGCAAGAGACCATCAATAATCCTAACACGAACAGGTAAGGTAAATATCTTCTCATAAGCTAGAATTTATAAGTATAAGAAACCGAGGGCATGCAATAGAACAAAATCGTCTCCTGTAGCACTACATGATATCGCTGATTTATATCCTGGTTTACCATAACCTCCGTCATGAAGGGATTCGGTTTCAAATACGTATTGTATATACTTATGTTCCAAATCCCCATCCGACCCTTCTTTTTATATCGATAAAAATTCACGCCCAGATCCAAACGGTGATAAGGAGACAATTGATAATTATTACGAGCGCTCAAACCTGAATTCATCGGTCTGTATGAATCTACTCCGGCATACCCGTTCTCTTTCTGATAAATCGGAGACAGATATTTATACTCCGGCAAGCTAATATGGTTTCCTGAGGCGAACACCCAAGCTCCCGTTAACTCCACCTTCCGGGATAACTTACGAGAAACGACCACATTCACCTTATGCCGGTTGTCGAAGCGAAACGGGAAATGACGCCCCTTATTCACGGAACCATCCGGAAACCACCGATCCGACCAAGAGAGCGTATACCCGATCCATCCGGTTGTCTTCCCATTTGTCTTTTGCGCCATAAACTCCACACCATAGGTCTTACCCTTTCCCAAACCGACCCGGTCTTCCCAACCGGAGAAATGTGTCTCAACCGGCCAATGATCCTTATAATCAATCAAGTTATTCAACCGTTTATAATACCCCTCGATCGAGAAATCATACATCCGTTTCAGATTATAATAAAGCCCGGCAGTAATCTGGTGAGAACTCATCGGAGGGACTTGCTCCGTCACCGGGACCCAAATATCCGTAGGCTGGTTCACATAGGTATTCGATAATAAGTGGACATATTGGTTCATCTTACTGTAGGATATCTTCGCCGATAGATCCGGACGAAGTAAATAACGTGCCGACAAACGAGGCTGAAAAGAATGATAGATCTCATTCTCTACATGAAACAAGGTATACCGCAATCCGGCATTCACCCGCAAGCGATCCGTGACCCGCATCTCATCCTCGGCAAACAAAGAGAACTCATGCCCTTTTATCAAGGAATAATCATACAAAAGCTCATATACGGGATTTACTAACGAATCGTTCACCCAAGACCGTTGCTGGCTATTCTCCGGGCGAAAATTATGATACAGGTAATCCGTGCCCATTCGTATCCGGTGATTCATTGAAGGACTGTAATCCACTGACAGCCGTACGCTCAGATCCTCCATCTCCGATTTATAACGGCTATCCCGCTTAATTGATTGCCGTTCTGCCCTATTTCCTTCGATTTCATACCCCTTCGCCTCTTGCCGGATATGCGAGCGAAAACGGCTGTAGCCCACCATTAGATTACCAAACAGCTTTTGCCCGAACACGTAGTTCCACCCTGCGGAGCCGATCAAGTTTCCCCAACGCCAGAGAAACATATCATCCGAATCCTCATGCTTCTCCTTGCTTCCCTGCCGAAAAGCATCTTGCCCCATATAAAAGCTCAAATAGGCCCGGCTACGTTCCGAGAAAGAATGGTTCACCTTCGCATTTATATCAAAAAAGTGATAACCGAAACTCTCCTTGGTATCACTGTTCTTATTAACGATCGCCAAAGCCGTCCCTGTTATCAAATCCAACCACGTACGGCGTACCGAGACATTAAACGAGGAGCGATCCTTAACAATCGGCCCCTCTAGATTCGCCCGTGCGGAAAGCAACCCTACGGAGATATTCCCGTGATACTCCTGCCGGTTACCGTCATTCATACGGACATCTACAACCGACGAGAGCCTTCCCCCGTATTCCGCCGGAAAGCTCCCTTTATAAAACCGGGTATTCTTTATCGCGTCCGGGTTGAACGCCGAGAAAAACCCCAACAAATGGTTCACATGATAGACCGGATTTCCATCCAGCAGATACAAATTCTCATCGGCCCCGCCCCCACGAACATACAAGCCGGTCATTCCCTCGGTGCCTACCGCCACGCCCGGCAACTGCTGTAAGGTCTTCACCAGATCCGCCTCCCCCAGCAAAGCGGGCATCGACTTCACCCGCTCGGCAGGTACGTCGATCACCCCCGCACGGCTACTCAATATCTCGTAGCGAGGCCGGGTCCCCCGAATAACGACCTCGCCTAACGAGGCCAATGACCTCAACGGGAAGTCGATCATCGTATCCCTTTGCAAATCGATCTCTATCTCCATCGCCTTAAAGCCCACGTACGAGGCCCTAAGGCGAACCTTACCGGGTGGAAGTATCAAGCTGTAAAAGCCGTAATTATTAGACATCGTCCCTCCCCTCGAACTTTTCACCAGAACCGAGGCCCCCAACAAACTCTCATACGAGGCTGAATCCCTGACGAATCCGCTGATCGTATATTGACGGGGCTTTCGCTTTAAGATGATATATTGCCCCGTAACCCGATAAATAATCGGTAATGGGGAAAATAAGCGCTTCAAGCAGTACGACAAGGATTCATCCCGGACCGACAGGGAAACCTCTGGCAGCTCTTTCAGCAGAGAGGACTCGTACGAGAAGAACAATCCGGTTTGTTTCTCAAGCTCCATCAATATATCCAACAGGGGAACCTGCCGCATATCCAACGTAACCGTCGGCGTAGGTTCGGGCATCTGCGCATATAGATGTCCCATCCAACCGGGAAGCAAAAGAATCCCTATCAGCCATACAACAATAGATCTCATAAATGATCTGATTTTATTTCTTCGAAGTGGAAACCAAACGTGCGTCCAATGTCTGGTTAACAACCTGCAAGACATCCTCCAAAGGCAGATTATTAAAAGTAGCGGTCAATCTCGCTCCCTCATTCTTTGTCTGGTTCGCAATCTTGACTTGATAATAATCACTCAAGTCCTCAATCACCTTATCCAGCGGTGTCTCCATAAAACGAAGTTGCCCTGTCCTCCAAGCCAACTTGTTCACGTCTTCTTCCGTCACTACCGTTATCTCCTTGTTCTCCATAGAATACTGAGCCGACATTCCAGCGGTAAGTATCACATTCTCCTTTTCCTCCCCGGCGGTAAAACATACCTTGCCGGTAACTACATTGACTTCCGTAACGGTAGGCTTCTCATCTATCTGGAAACTTGTTCCCAGCACCGTAACTTCCGTTTGGCTCGTTTTCACTGAGAAAGGGCGTGCCTCGTTCCTCGTCACTTGGAAAAAGGCCTTTCCATTCATCTCCACGGCACGCCTCTCTTTATCATATCTCTTCGCGTCATACCGGATCCATGAATCGCCGGCCAAAGCGACCAAGGTACTATCCGGAAGGTAAACATCTTTCATTTGTCCGGGGGCGGTAGTAATCGCAACCCAATCCGGGGCGTTTCTCTCTACCGTAAACCATGTCCCCAGACCTACGAGCACTAACACGACAGCGGCCGCCCCGATCCAATACCGGCGAAACGAGACCTTCCGGCTAATCACATGCTCAGAAGCGAACTTCTGCCATGCCTTATCCGAGTCAAGGCTTCCTTCCCGATAGCGTTTCGCTACGAAACGGATGCGTTGTTCCAATTTATTGTCATGCTCGTTATTATTCATAACTATTCCTTCTATTTAATAAGTCCTTCCAGTCTCATACCATTGGAATCCGACATTTGGGGCCTGCCCCTTCTTCAATGGAACTCCCACGCTCATACTCGGCGAGATCCTAGACGATACGCAAGATGAGAAAATCATCATCGACACCGCGAATATAAATACCCACTTTATACAAACCATCGCTTTCATCCTATTTTCTCTTTAAAATGTGTATCCCAAGGTAAAACTAGCCGTATGATAGTTCAGACCTATGTTATAAGCATATCCCTTGTATTGCTTATCTATACCCAGATCATAGCCAACCTTAAAAGCGACCCGTTTCACCTCTATACCAGCCTCTATGGTAGCTCCCCAGTCAAAACGAGGCGCTACCGCATATCCTTGGCCGGGATTAAACGGGTTATATGATATTTCCTTATTATAGGGCAGCTTTCCTTTTAAAGAATAATCACTTTCCTCATACGTCACTTTTCCTCCCAAGCCAACCGCCAAATAGGGACCGACCGCCAAATGTAACCGAACATCCTTACTTACCTGCCAATCGAAACGAGCCAAGATCGGTAATTGGATATATTCACGATGCTCCTTCTGACTGCGATGCCTTATACCTTCTACATCAAAATCCTTAATTCCATAGGTATCATAATAGAAGCCCGTAAAGCCGTAACCATTACCATAACCGTATCCCCACAGATTCAAATAATCACTGGAAACGGGATAGAGAAATATACTCGTACCTTCCCGTCCCCCATATGGACTCTCACTAGTTCCATAAATCTCACTATAAGAAGACAGCCCCTTCCCCCGTCGCACATAATACAAACCGGATTGAAGCGAGAACCAGCCCGATCCGAATGTATAAGAGACTGCGGCCCCAGCCTTAAAGCCTACCTTAGCGGCATCTCCCTTATACTTTGTCACGTTCATACCGGCTTCCGGCGTCACTTTCCATTGCGCTTGGGCCGAGATCACGCACGTCATCAACATCACAAATACCACCAACTTCCTCATACACTCTCCATGCTTTAATGAAATAAACAAGTAACCTTTATCTCTAAGACAGAGAAATATGAAAAACCCCCATTCCTTTCTATAAAATTTATCCGAAAAAGAACATATAAACACGGATAGCGGTCTCTCGCAAAGCTTTCAATGCCTTGCTCATCTGGTTCTCAACCGTTTTTACCGATAAATTCAATTCCTCCGCGATCTCTTGGTATTTCAAGCCATCCCGTTTGGATAACAAGAAAATCTTCTTCCGTTCGGGAGGCAACCGATCGATAGCGTCCCACAGGCGGGCGTCACGCTCCGATCGCAGGATGTCTTCCTCTTCCGAGGTATCTTCTACGTCGGGTAACTGCTCGGTGGCCTCAGCGTTTACGGGTTGTGAGGTAAATGAAAGAGAACGGTTCCTCACCGCTTGATATAAATAAGCCTTGAGATTCCCGATCACATTACCAGCCCGGTTCTTATCCCATACATCCGCAAAGGCCTGTTGCACGATATCCTCGGCATCGTCCACCTGATCGGTATAACGAAGCGCAAACAAACACAAGGGCTTATATAAACTCTTGAAATGATGTTCAAATTCTTGGGTGGTAATAGCAGCCATACGTTTGTTATCTGTAACTATTCACCGCAAAGTAACAACCTTTTCTTTTTAACAAATCGCTTTTCAGGTTCTTTATAATGGTTTTAATAAAAAGAAAGCGTTTAAGGACTTATCCCTAAACGCTTTTTCTTATTTTTAATTAATAAGCATCAATATGGACGAAAACCGATAATCTGGCGTACCTCATTTAAAGTCTTAGAAGCGCTCTCACGAGCTTTCTCCGCACCCATACGGGCTACCTTATCCAGATATTCCGTATTGGCGGCCATATCCAAGATACGCTCACGGATCGGAGCGCAGAACTTATTGATATCCTCGGCCAACTGCTTTTTCATATCGCCGTAACGGATCTCGCAATTGTTGTATTTCTCATTAAAGAAATCATAGGTCTCTTTCTCGGAGACAATTTCCATCATCGTGAATAAATTGGCGATCGGCTCGGGCTTCACGCTATTCGGCTCGGTTGGTCCCGCATCGGAAACCGCTTTCATAACCTTCTTCTTGATTGTTTTCTCATCATCGATCAAGTAGATCGCGTTACCCTCACTCTTACCCATCTTACCGGAGCCATCCAAGCCCGGTACTTTCACGGACTTATTGCCCAAATGGAACGACGCAGGTTCCGGGAAGAAATCTACTCCATAGGTAGAATTGAAACGGCGGGCGAAACGACGAGCCATTTCCATATTCTGCTCTTGATCCTTACCTACAGGAACCTTCAACGCCTTATGGATAATAATATCGGCGGCCATCAAGGTCGGGTAAGTCAACAAACCAGCACTTACGCTATGTTTATTACCTTCATTAAAAATCTCTTTCTCTACATCGCCTTCACATCCTTCCCGGCTGATATGCAACTGCTGACGGGCTTTATCCTTAAAGGAAGCCGTACGCATCAACTCGCCGATACCGGCGTTCATATTCAAATATAGATACAACTCTACCACCTCCGGCACATCGCTCTGAATATAAATGGTAGCTTTTTCCGGATCGATACCACAAGCCAGATATTCCGAGAGGATCGTCTTTACGCTATTTCGTATATTGTCAGGATGCGGGTGAGTAGTCAACGAATGCCAATCAGCGATAAAGAAGAAGCAATTATACTCATCTTGCATCCGCAAGAAACTCTTTACCGCGCCAAAGTAATTGCCTAGATGCAGATTACCTGTTGGTCTGATTCCACTTACTACTGTTTCCATGTCTTGTTATTTTTAGTTTTCAAGTGGCGGCAAAGATAGTAATATTCTCACAATATACATATATTATATGCCGCAGATCCTCCTAACCACCTATTATAACGGTGGGACATCCCAATACGATTTGCCCTCCGTGAGCTGTCGTATCTCCCATTCTGGCGGCAGGTTTACCGCAGATCATCACGGTGGAAGATCCTTTAATGATCGTATCCGGAGGGCCTACACAAACGCAATTATCTCCCATTACCGCCGCCGGTAGCTTGCCGATTAGAACAGTCGCCGCTCCCGGCCCTACAATAGGACCGCCTACATGGGGTATCGGTGATGGCCAAGCCGGGGTTTGCATAGGACACGTATGCATATCTGTCAATCTTGCTGCTGGAGGCATATTTATTACTTTTTAGTTAACGATTTATTGAAATGATAGTCTACAAATATATAATATTTATCATGAATATACTACTTTTGCGCGCTAATATTTTTAATCATGAATGCAAAAGCAAAAGGATATGTTCTAGGGGCTATCGCCGCCGCGACTTATGGAATGAACCCCTTGTTCGCCCTACCCTTGTATAAAGCCGGTATGAATCCGGATTCAGTCCTGTTTTTCAGATATTTATTCGCGATCCCGGTATTGGGTATCATGATCAAAGCGAGAGGGCGGAACTTTAAGTTGAAACCCAACGAGATCGTTCCTTTAATCCTCATGGGGCTGTTGGTTTCCTTCTCTTCCCTAGCGTTATTCCAAAGCTATAATTATATGGAAGCAGGCATCGCCTCGACTTTGCTGTTTGTCTATCCGATCTTAGTGGCGCTGATCATGGCGTTTGTCTTCAAGGAGAAATTAACGTTACAAACCATCTTTTGTATCTTGCTGGCATTAGGCGGTATCGGCTTACTTTATAAAAGTGGCGACGGAACGACTCTTAGTTTAACCGGTATCCTGTTGGTCATGGCTTCCGCTCTTTCCTATGCTATTTATATCGTAGGCGCGAATCGTCCGCTATTGAAGAATATCGCTACGTTGAAACTTACGTTCTATGTCTTGCTTTTCGGAATGACCTTGTTTTTAGTCCGTATAGATTTCGGCAGGAGCCTTCACATTGTCCATGATTGGTATTTATGGGGTAACCTGATCGCTCTAGCCATATTCCCAACCGCTATCTCTTTCCTTTGCACGACACTGGCGGTCCAATATATCGGCTCCACCCCGACGGCTATCCTCGGAGCTTTGGAACCGTTGACCGCCGTATTCTTCGGAGTGACTGTCTTCGGTGAATCATTAACGTTACGATTGTGTTGCGGAATCATCCTGATCATCCTAGCCGTTACCCTCATTATCGCAGGAAGTAACGTAACAAGCCACCTAGTTCGTTTTCGAAAGCTTTTCCCAAGGCTTCCGCTTAAGAAAAAGAACGCTAAATCATAAAATCATATACAGGCATCATTTCTAGATACTATTCTACGGGGCTATCGCAAATCTATGATAAATTCGTAAAATCATTTGTTACAATCAATTATTTTACATATGTTTGCGATAAACAATACGTATCCAATCATGATCACCAAGTTCTCAACATGCTTATTGTTCCTTGCATTGCTCTTGAATAGTTGCCAACAAAGGAATCAACCCACCTCTCCCCAATATGAAGCGGAGTATAATCGTTCGACAACTCCGGCCCTCATTGATATAGAAAAGGCGCTGGACCATCCAGCGATGTTGAAACTGAGTCAAATAGCCTCTAAGCTGGAATATTATAATGTTGGAGACGCTCGTTACACGGTAACACAAGCGATCGCTATTCCGGATAGCGACGCTTTTATCACATTCAATAACCCACGTATTTATTATCGTAAGCAAGGCATTCCCAGCAAACGATATGGATTTAAGGCCTTGGATTATAAATGGAACCATGGGATGAACGGCCTTAATCTATTTTACGACAAGAAAACAACCCGTATGTACTGCGCCTTGAGCGGCCTCGACCAAGACAATAAAAAAGATTCGACCACATTCAACGATATAAGGCCATGTATCGGGGAATTACCCACATTAGATACGATGCTGACCATTCAGAATTATATATTCCCCGAAAACCTGCCTACCAAATATTCGATAAATGCGGATGCCAGTCAAATAGTAGGCTTCTCCTCCTCGGGATATATGCTTTGTGATTACGCGGAAGGCTCTAAAATCCCGAAAGGAATAACGACATTCAACCTTCGAGGAGATACGCTTTGCAAATTCATCCTTGCGGATGCCAAAGATATTAACGTCTCTCCGGATACGATCACCCGGTTTCAAACCTTTTATTGGAATACGGATCAAGACCGAATAAATTTCTTGATTCCTTATCGAGATACGGTATACCAGCTTTCAAGTTCCCACTCGATCACCCCTTTATATGCGCTTCATAAAGACAATCAAGATAAACCGACCGGTCTTCGTTCTTTCTTGGAGAATCCGAATGGGCTATTTATGGGAGTCTTTCAAAAAGGTTCTCCCGCCATCTATAATTGGCTGGGATGGCTGGACGATTACAAACCGGTTATCACCCATCGAGTAGTCTATCTCAAGAAAGAGAAGAAAACATACGCCTTACCCAAAAGCTCCGGAGGATTTATCAATGATATAGATGATGGACTTCCGTTCTGGCCAGACGGACAAACCGATGACTGTGTTTATATGATTCGTACCGTCACCGAAATGCGTGAGACCGTTAAACGCACAGGCTCCTCCCGCCAAAAAGACCTGATCAAATTCTTAGACGATCCTAAAGTGTTCGAGAGGGATTATGTAATGATCGTGGCAAGACCTTGATGGATATTCAATAGATAAAGCCAAACATCCATAAAGGAATCATATTGCGGAAAGCATACTCTATGTCATCTTTCACCACATACCCATCCGCCGCTTGCTTGATCTGTTGCCGCGTCTTATTCTTTCCCCCAATCTCAAAGGTTCGGCCATCTATCTCAAAGTCTGAAATCGCAGAAGAAGTAACGAAGCATACGACTCGCATCCAAGATAGAAAAACCGTCTCACGCACGGAACCGATATCCGGTACCTGCTCCGACAACGCATAAGCCAGATTCGTATTATTCAGATAGATCTTCTCTACTTTCTCCAATAATTTCAAGCCCTGCGCTTTTTCTCGCAGTAAATTAACCAGACCTGCCTTCTCCAAATAACTCATGTAGTCGGGCAACACATTCCGGCTGATATCCAAATCTCTCGCCAACTTCGTATAATTTGGTTTGAAAGGGACACTTTGAGCTAATACATATAATAATTTCTTCAACTTTACGGCAGAAGCCACCGTCATATCCGCAAAAATCGGAATATCAGATTCCACCATTTGGTTAATCACGCTACGCAGACGCAAGAGATATTCCGTATCTTGAAAAAATGGATAATAACCTGTCGATAAATAATCGTTAAATAATTTGAGTGGACGAGCTTCCTTATAAGGGAACTCAACCTTCCCAGCAAGAATCTCTTCCAACGAATACGATGGAAGCTGCCACCCCTGCGATATATTCAAATATTCCCGAAAAGAAAGTCCGGGTAATCTATACTCTACCTTCCTGCGACTTAAATCCGCACCACCTTTCTCCAGATCAAGAATAGACGAACCTGTATAGATAACTTGAAGACCAGGAATTTGATCGTATATATTCTTCACCTCCCTAGACCAATCCTTGTATTTATGAATCTCGTCAATATAAAGTTTTTTCCCACCCAGATTATAAAATTGATAAGCCATGTCGAATAACCGATACTTGGTAAAATAGAAATCATCTGCCGTAACATACAAAGACTCATCCTCACGATCATACAATTTGATATGCTGCAACAATAGGGTAGTCTTCCCAACACCACGAGCACCTAAAATCGCAACCAATCGGCTATCCCATGCGATCTGATCGTGAAGAAAACGCACGACTTCTGTCGAAGTATGCTCTAATTGAGTTCTAAAGGAACGAAATAAGGTCTCCATATCGATTCATGTTTAAAGGACAAATATACAAAATTGCACGATACGATGTGCAATTTTGTATAAAAATTGCACATCGTATCGTGCAAATACCTTTATATAAATTGCCCTAAGGCTATCTGCTTAAAAACGCTCTCGTCCCACTCACTATTAATTTACCACCCTATCCTTTCCTATAAATAATCAAAAACATCTACAACATCTACAACTTCGCATATAGACCTCTGGTTATATGATGTTTAACCCATGATTGCAGATAAAAAAACATCTACAATAATCCGATCCTATCTACAATCGCTTACGCTTTTTCACCACAAAACAGAACGATCTTCTTACACTCGCCGTATTTCATCACTTCAGCAGTCTTCTTGATACCTATAAAGCATTAACGTATAATAGTTTACAGTTTTTCTAAGCAAAAACAAAAGTTTTCCGCTTATGAAACTTTTGTTTTATAACTGTAAAACTTTTGTTTCCCTAGGAAGAAACTAAAGTTTCCTACAGGAGAAACCATTGTTTTCCCTACGAGAAACAACAATACCCCTGTATGTTAACGTTTTTAGTTGACTACTTAGCGTCTTATTTATAAAGCAGGTTGACCAGTTTGCGACTTAGTAATAAAAGAGGTTGACCATGTTCTATCTTATTCATGAACGAGATTCACCCGGACAAAAATAATTAACATTGTTTGCACAAATTCATTCAACTCACGATATAAATAGGTGACCTTAGACTGGCAAGCCTCTTATTCTGGGACTATCAGCTAAAAGTCAGCCCAAAAGATTGGCAATCCTAAGACCAATACAGACTTAGCTAAGTAATATATACTGTGTTGGGCAAGTCAGTATATATTACTTAGCCAAGTCAGTACTACTGCCGATAGCAAGCTCATCACACAAATAAACCATCAAATGAACGTTGAAATGGAGAATTTACTCTCCCGAAACGATCTTTAGTGAATA
>ERZ791909.1507-NODE-1507-length-16033-cov-2.951934_pt1 | contig 16033 bp, 14 predicted proteins | sample MGYA00510143_ERZ791909 | MGnify/ENA primary metagenome ERZ791909 (study PRJEB30046, sample SAMN00792093) | human gut metagenome | study: EMG produced TPA metagenomics assembly of the A metagenome-wide association study of gut microbiota in type 2... | reverse complement strand
CTTATTGAAATTTTCGACGGAAAGACAGGTGCACCTCTGTGCGTTATGGACGGCAGCCTTATAACGGGAATCAGAACAGGAGCAGCAGGAGCGATTTCATCAGAACTGCTCTCACGAAAGGATTCAAAGACTGTAGCCGTAATAGGCGGCGGAGGACAGGCCAGAATGCAGATTTACGGACTGTGCCAGGTAAGAGACATACAGACCGTTAAGGTATTCAGTCCGTATCCGGAAGAACTGCCTCAGTATAAAGATGTAGAAAAAGAAACCGGAGTGAAGGTCATAATCTGTCAGACCGTTGAAGAAGCCATGGAAGATGCGGACATAGCCATCTCTACCACACCGTCCAAGGATTTTCTGGTGCCGGCAGAGCTTGTAAAACCCGGTATGCACATAGTAGCCGTAGGGGCTGATATGGACGGAAAGAATGAATGGGATCCCGAAATCTTTGCCGGAGCGAAGATTGTCAATGACAGTATTGCTCAATGTATAAGCAGAGGCGAAACCCGAAATCCGCTGATGGCTGGTGTGATAAAGCAGGAAGATATATATTGTGAAATCGGTCAGCTCCTTACAGGAGAAAAGGCCGGACGCGAAAGCTATGAGGAAATAACCATCTTTGATACTACGGGAATGGGAATTCAGGACAATGTGACGGCCATGAAGGTATATGAGACCGCCAGAGACAAGGGCACGGGAACGTATTTTGAATTCTTAAAAGGAGAAGCTTAAAACCAGGAGCAATGCCGTAAGAATTTCTTATGCTTACGCTGATCTGCCGGATCGTGAAAAAGGCCTCAGGATACTGGCTGACATAGTGGAAAGCTGCAGCTGAACTCTATATGAAAAAGATATGGAAAATTCCCGATGAGTTGGATGAAAGTCCATCCTTCGGGAATTTTTGACTTTGAACAAGAACAGAACATCTGTTTGCACAGCTATAAAAGGTGTGGTATAATAGGAGCATAATTATCCGCAAGGGAAAGGTGATAAGGAGGGTTACAGTGGACAGATTTATACTTCATTCCGAATATGCCCCTACCGGTGATCAGCCTCAGGCCATAGAAAGGCTGGCAGACAGCATACTGGCTGGTAACAGAGCGCAGACTCTCATGGGAGTTACCGGATCCGGCAAAACCTTCACCATGGCTAACATAATCGAGAAAGTACAGAAGCCTACGCTTATAATCAGTCACAACAAGACTCTGGCCGCACAGCTTCACGGTGAATTCAAGGAGTTTTTCCCGGAGAACGCGGTGGAATACTTCGTGTCCTACTATGATTACTATCAGCCGGAGGCTTATGTACCGTCCACTGACACATATATCGAAAAGGATTCGCAGATAAACGACGAGATTGACAAGCTGAGGCACTCAGCCACCGCCTCACTGGCAGAACGGCGTGACGTAATAATTGTAGCCAGCGTTTCGTGCATATATGGTCTGGGAAGTCCTTTTGACTATGAAAACCAGATGCTCTCCCTGCGTCCCGGCATGGAAAAGAGCCGCAGAGAGATTCTGCGGAAACTGGTTGACATCCAGTATACCCGAAACGATATGGCTTTCGAGCGGGGAACTTTCAGGGTAAGAGGTGATACTATAGACATATACCCGGCCGGCTCGGAGTCTGCGGTAAGGGTGGAACTCTTCGGAGACGAAATAGACACCATCAGAGAGATGAATCCGGTAACGGGAGAAATTACAGGCGCAAGAGATCATATTGCCATATATCCAGCGTCTCATTATGTCACTTCACCGGAGAAGATGGAAGAAGCGCTGAAGACCATAGATATGGAGCTGACAGAACGCGTTGAATGGTTCAAGGCCAGAGGCAAGCTCCTGGAAGCACAGCGCATAGAGCAGCGTACGCGCTATGATCTGGAAATGCTAAGAGAAGTAGGCAGCTGCAAAGGAATAGAAAACTATTCCAGACATCTCAACGGTCTTCCTCCGGGAACCAGACCGTATACTCTTATCGACTATTTTCCTAAAGACTTTCTCATCATGATAGACGAATCTCATGTCATGCTGCCGCAGCTGCGTGCAATGTACGAAGGAGACCGGTCAAGAAAGTCCTCCCTTGTGGAATACGGATTCAGACTTCCTTCTGCCCTGGACAACAGACCTCTCAAATTTGATGAGTTCAACGGGCTTGTAAACCAGATAATGTTTGTAAGCGCCACTCCGGCAGCCTACGAAAGGGAACAGTCCGGAGGAATAACAGCAGAGCAGATCATCAGGCCTACAGGGCTTCTTGATCCTCCTATTGAGGTTCGGCCTACGGAAGGACAGATAGATCATCTCATCGGGGAAATCAAACAGGTAACCGAAAGAGGAGAAAGAGTTTTCATAACCACCCTCACAAAGAAAATGGCCGAAAGCCTTACGGATTATCTTAAGGGTGTAAATATAAGGGTGAGATACCTCCATTCAGAAATAGACACTCTGGAGAGAATGGAAATTATCCGGGATCTGAGAATGGGAGTGTTTGACGTGCTGGTAGGCATCAACCTGCTGAGAGAGGGTCTTGACATTCCGGAGGTTTCTCTGGTAGCGATTCTGGATGCCGACAAAGAGGGATTTCTGCGTACAGAAACATCCCTTATCCAGACCATAGGAAGGGCAGCCAGAAACGTAAACGGAAAGGTAATAATGTATGCCGACAATATAAGCAAGGCTATGGCAGCAGCCATAGGCGAGACTGAAAGACGAAGAAAAATTCAGCAGGAATATAACGAGAAACATGGAATAACACCTAAGTCCGTGAGCAAGTCCATCAGGGACGTTATTGAAGCGACCCACGTGGCGGAAGAAGAGGAAAGCTATAAAAACAAGAAAGCTTCCGAAATGACAAAGAAGGAACTTTCCGAATATATAAGAAAGCTGGAAACCGAAATGAAGCAGGCCGCCAAAGATCTGCAGTTCGAAAGAGCCGCAAGCCTGCGAGACAAGATTTTCGAGTACAAAACCAGGCTGTAAAGAGAGGAAACAACTAAAATGGCGAAAGATATAATCATCAAAGGAGCCAACGAAAACAATCTTAAAAATCTTACGGTAACCATTCCCAGAGATAAATTTGTGGTATTTACAGGACTTTCGGGTTCGGGTAAATCGTCACTGGCCTTTGACACCATATACGCAGAAGGACAGCGCAGATACATGGAAAGCCTTTCATCTTATGCGCGCCAGTTCCTGGGTCAGATGGAAAAACCGGATGTGGAGTATATAGAAGGTTTGTCTCCGGCTATTTCCATAGACCAGAAGACTACAAACAAGAACCCCCGATCAACTGTGGGAACCGTGACCGAGATACATGATTACCTCAGACTTCTGTACGCCAGAATAGGCCATCCTCACTGCCCGGTATGCGGTAAGCCCATAACCAGCCAGTCAGTGGATCAGATGGTGGATACCATAATGGATTTTCCGGAAGGAACAAAACTTATTATACTTGCTCCCGTGGTAAGGGGACGCAAGGGGGAACATGAAAAAATTCTGGAAAGAATCCGAAAAGAGGGCTTCAGCCGTGTTAAAATAGACGGTGAAATAAGACTGATAAACGAAGAAGAAATAAAGCTTGAAAAAACTTTCAAACACAACATAGAAATAGTTGTGGACAGAATCGTGGTGAAGAAGGGACAGGAAGGCAGAATCGCAGAAGCCTGCGAACTGGCCATGAGCCACGGAGATGGACTGGTCAATGTAGAAGGGGATTTTTATGATCATCATTATGAAAAGACCTTCAGCAGCAAACTGGCCTGCCCTGATCACGGAGTAAGCATAGAGGAACTTGAGCCGAGAATGTTTTCCTTCAATGCACCTTTCGGCGCATGCCCTACATGCAGCGGCATAGGATATACCCAGAAACTTAACCCGGCAAAGCTTGTCAATGAGGAGCTGAGCATACCGGGCGGAGCTCTGGCTCTGGTGTTTGGCTCTATGGAATTCAGTGGGTTCTATCGTCAGATGGTCAATGCTCTGGCGGAGGATCACGGTGTAGACATAAGAAAACCTCTCAAGGAGCTGCCGGAGGCATTCCGCAAAGAACTTATGTATGGAACAGGGGATCGTCATCTGCAGTACTATTATGTCAGCAATAATACAGGTAACAAGACTCTGATAGACAGACCTTTTGAAGGCGTGGTCAATAACATAGAACGTCGGTACAGGGAAACCTCTTCGGAATATTTCAAAAATAAGATGACCGAGTATATGACAATTTCGCTGTGCCCTGACTGCGGCGGAAAGAGATTCAAGCCGGAGATTCTGGCAGTTACGGTAGGCGGGATAAATATAGCTGAATTTTCCGACATGTCGGTGAGGGACGCTCTTGCCTTTACCGAGTCTCTGCAGCTGACGGAAAAAGAACAGAAGATAGCTTACCAGATACTCAAGGAAATAAAAGCAAGACTCAAATTTCTAATAGATGTGGGACTGGATTACCTGACTCTCAGCCGTGCAGCCTCTACCCTTTCGGGCGGTGAATCCCAGAGGATCCGATTGGCGACACAGATAGGTTCCAGCCTGGTAGGAGTTCTGTATATACTGGATGAGCCCAGCATAGGTCTTCACCAGAAGGATAACGAAAAACTTCTGGCAACCCTGCGGCACCTTACCGACATAGGCAACACCCTTGTGGTGGTTGAGCATGATGAGGACACCATGTATGCGGCCGATCATATTGTGGATATAGGTCCCGGGGCAGGAATCAACGGCGGGCAGCTGGTAGTTCAGGGTACTGTGGAAGATGTAAAGGCATGCGAGGAATCCATAACGGGTCAGTATCTTTCAGGCAGAAAAAAGATTGAAGTGCCGGCATCACGCAGAGAGGGAAGCGGCAAATCACTGATTGTAAAAGGTGCAAGGCAGAACAATCTGAAAAATATAGATGTGGAGTTTCCGCTGGGAAAGCTGGTATGTGTCACAGGAGTTTCAGGCTCCGGAAAGAGCAGCCTTGTAAACGAGATTCTTCACAAAGGTGTTTCAAAGATTACTAACAGAACGACGGATAAACCGGGTCGCCACCGAGAGATCCTGGGAATAGAGAATATAGATAAGGTCATAGACATAGATCAGTCGCCGATAGGAAAAACTCCAAGATCCAATCCTGCCACATATACGGGAATGTTTACAGCCATCAGAGATCTCTTTGCAGGACTTCCGGAGGCCAAAATGCGCGGATACAGCAAAGGAAGATTCAGCTTTAATGTAAAAGGCGGACGTTGCGAAGCATGCAGCGGAGATGGTATAATAAAAATTGAAATGCATTTTCTGCCGGATGTATATGTGCCGTGCGAGGTATGTAAGGGACGCCGATACAACAGAGAAACTCTGGAAGTTAAATATAAAGGCAAGAATATCTTTGATGTGCTTGACATGAGCGTTACAGAAGCGGTAGAATTCTTTCAGAATCTGCCGAGCATATCAAGACCTCTTAAAACACTGGAGGAGGTAGGCCTCGGATATATAAAACTGGGACAGCCCTCAACTCAGCTTTCAGGCGGAGAGGCTCAGAGAGTCAAGCTTGCAACAGAACTGTGCAAGCGCAGTACAGGAAAAACTCTGTATATATTGGACGAGCCTACCACGGGTCTTCACTTTGCGGATGTGGACAAGCTGATTTCAGTTCTGGACAAGCTGGTAGATGCAGGAAATACAGTAGTGGTTATAGAACATAACCTGGATGTCATAAAACGTGCCGACCATATCATAGACCTGGGACCCGACGGCGGGGACAGAGGCGGCAGGATTGTGACAATGGGAACCCCTGAAGAAGTGGCTCAATGTGCAGAATCCTACACAGGACAATTTCTTAAGCGGCTCCTATAATTAAGACAACGGAGGAAATCCAAATGGAACACAAAATGAATCTGACCATGCTGACGGACTTTTATGAACTCACCATGGCCAACGGCTATTTTGAAACGGGCATGGCAGATGACATCGCTTACTTCGATATGTTTTTCAGACGAGTGCCTGACGGTGGCGGTTATGCAATAATGGCCGGAGTGGAGCAGATGGTCGACTATCTCAAAAAACTTAAATTCACCGATGAGGATATTGAATTTTTGAGAAGCAAGCAGATATTCTGTGAAGATTTTTTAGAATATCTGCGCAATTTCAAGTTTTCATGTGATGTGTGGGCAGTACCGGAGGGAACACCTATATTCCCTCATGAACCTATAGTTACGGTAAGGGGACCTGTTATGCAGGCTCAGTTTGTCGAAACTATGATTCTGCTTACTATAAATCATCAGAGTCTTATTGCCACCAAGGCAAACCGTATAGTCAGGGCTGCAAAGGGCAGAAGCGTAATGGAGTTCGGAACAAGAAGAGCTCACGGAGCAGATGCTGCCATTTACGGAGCGAGAGCCGCATATATCGGAGGATGCGCCGGCACAGCATGTGCCATTGCAGACAGAGATTATGGCATCAAGGCCCTGGGAACCATGGCTCACAGCTGGGTTCAGATGTATCCTGATGAATATTCGGCCTTCAAAAAATATGCCGAAATATACCCGGATAACTGCACTTTGCTGGTAGATACATATAATGTTCTCAAGTCGGGAGTGCCGGCGGCTATCCGTGTATTTAAAGAGATGAAGCCGCGCAAGATGGGAATCCGAATTGACTCGGGAGATGTAACTTATCTGACCAAAAAGTCTCGTCAGATGCTGGATGAAGCAGGTCTGCAGGACTGCCAGATAGTTGTCTCCAACTCTCTTGACGAATACATAATCAGAGATGTAATCCTGGAAGGCGCCTGCATTGATTCCTTCGGAGTGGGCGAAAGATTGATCACAGCCAAATCTGAACCGGTATTCGGCGGAGTATATAAGCTTGTTGCACTGGAAACAGACGGCAAACTCATACCGAAAATCAAGATCTCCGAAAACGTGGAAAAGATAACCAATCCGGGATTCAAACATGTCTACAGGCTTTACGACAAGAAAACCGGCAAAGCCAGAGGAGATGTAATAACTCTGGCTGACGAAAAGGTTCCTGAACTGGAGGAATATGAGATTTTCGATCCTAATGCTGTATGGAAACGCACAAAGATAAGAGATTATTATGTGCGCGATCTGAGAGTTCAGCTTTTTGACAAGGGTCGCTGTGTATACGAAAGCCCTTCTGTAGATGAAATTAAGGATTACTGTCAGCAGCAGATGGAAACTCTCTGGGATGAGACTCTCCGCTTTGAGAACCCGCAGACCTATTATGTGGACCTCTCACAGAAGCTCTGGGATACGAAAAACCAGCTTCTTTCGGAATTTGCAAGAAAATAGTGCCAATATTAAGAATTTGTTAAGGTAATGTATTCAGTGATGTGTTATAATGATTCCAAAATCAGCTGAAATGCAAGACTGAACAGGAAAGGCAAGAGATGAGAAGCATATACATATTACTGACAAAAAGCACCACCATATGCTCGAAAGTAGTTTATATGGCTACAAGAAGCGAATTTACTCATGCTGCAATTTCGTTAAACGGAAATTTTGATGAGCTTTATACTTTCTCTCGTAAATATAAGCGTATCATTCTGCCTGCGGGATTCGTAACAGAAAGCATTTTTGACGGAATAATGGGCGATTCGGACAACATGGACTGCGCCGTTTACGAAGTACGCACAAGCAAAAGCTGCTACCGCAAACTCGAGAGAATTCTCAGCCATATGGAAAACAACAAAGACAAATACAGATACAGTATCATGGGACTTCCTATGTGTCATTTTAATAAGAAATATGACCGCAAGGGAAAAATGTTCTGCTCTCAATTTGTTTATTATGCTCTCAGCAAATCCGGAGCAGTGCGCAAAGATGCCGAGCCATGTCTCGTAAAGCCTATGGATCTGTCCAGGCTGCCCGAAGCTAAAGAAATTTTCAGAGGCAACATAAAAGATCTAAGAAGCGGATGTCTGAATCAGAGCATCGCTGCAGTACAATAGAAAAAATACAAAACTAAAACTCCCGAAGACGGTTTTCACCGGATTCGGGAGTTTTTCAATGGACTTGGGTCCGGTCTACAAAACGCCGGAGCAGTTAAGTACATTTTTAATCTTGTGCTGAACCATAGCCTTTATTGCATCTCTTCCAGCTCCAAGGTACTTGCGCGGATCGAATTCAGCAGGATTTTCCATGAGGAACTTTCTGACTTCTGCAGTAAGAGCCAGTCTCAGGTCTGTATCGATGTTGACCTTACATATGCCGTATCTGGTTGCCTCGCGTATCATTTCTTCCGGAACGCCCTGAGCTCCTGGGATATCACCTCCGTAGGAATTGCACTTGTCTACAAATTCTTTGAGAACCGTTGATGCACCGTGGAGGACCAGTGGTGTATCAGGGATAAGACTGTGTATGGTTTTGAGTCTTTCAAAATCGAGATAAGGATCGCCTTTGAATTTATAAGCGCCATGGCTGGTTCCGATGGCAATTGCAAGAGAATCCACACCTGTTTTTTCAACGAATTCTGCAGCTTCCTCCGGAACTGTAAAGGTAGCAGAACGTGCGTCGACTTTAACATTGTCTTCTACGCCGGCAAGCTTTCCCAGTTCAGCTTCAACCACTACACCGTGGGCATGAGCGTATTCAACCACCTCTCTGGTGATTCTGATATTCTCTTCGAAAGGATGTTTTGAGCCATCGATCATTACCGATGTAAAACCGTCATCCACACATTTTTTACAGATATCAAAATCTTCGCCATGGTCCAGATGAAGGGCGATGTCAAGACCCGTGTCCTGAATTGCAGCTTCCACCAGTTTTGTCAGGTAAGCGGGTTTTGCGTACTTGCGGGCGCCGGCTGAAACCTGCAGAATAAGAGGAGCGCGTTCCTCTTTTGCGGCTTCCACGATGCCCTGGATTATTTCCATATTATTTACATTAAAAGCGCCGATGGCATAATCGGACGTAAGGGCTTTTGCGAACATTTCCTTTGTGGTTACTAATGCCATTTTTTACCTCCCACATTTTTTGATGATTTTTAATAATGACATTATACACCAATAAAGAGAATATTAAAAGATATCATTTTCACTTTGCTCTTTCTGACCGAAACCCAGAGCGGAGACTATAGGGGCTACCGTGTCTATTATGTTGCTCAGATCAGGCATTGCTCTGCTGAAAAGCTCCTCGGGAGCAGGAAGCTCAGGCGGCTGGGGAGGATTGAGAGCCATTTGCCCAAGGTTATCAAAACGGTTCATTATATCCGTCATTCTGTGGAAGTCTCTCAGAAGCCCGTGAATTTCCGGAGTTCTGAAAATCTCTCCGCCGTGGTGAGGCGCAGTGTCTGTATTTCTCGATGCAAGTGCCAGAACCAGTGCAGCTATTCCTATTACTTCTGTATTTCCGGCCATATGTATTCTACCTCCTCGTCTTTATCTTTTATAATATGAAATTCCCGGAGCTGCGGTGCATAGACTATATAAGAAAGTATAGGCAGGAGGTATTCAATGGAAGTAAATGATAAAACCATAGGAGAAATTGCAAGACAGCTGGGAATCTCAGGAGGAGGGAAAGCCGGCAGCGGGATTGCCGATAAATGGGCGTCCAAAAGTGATGCAGAGCTGGAGCGGGAACTGATGAAGCTTAAGAAACAGCTGGAAGCCAACAACATTTCCAAAGAAAAACAGATGTCTATCCTGAGAGGTATAGCACCGATGCTGGATTCAAAACAGCGAGAACGCCTTAAAAAAGTTGCAGAGATTCTCAGCAGATAAAAACAAAAGCCGATAAGATTCAAAACTTATCGGCTTTGATTTTGTAGGTAATTGTGAGGCTGACTATCAGCTCCAGTTAATAATTCTTACTATTTCCGCTTTTGTAAGACCTTTCTCGAAGGTGAAAGTGCCTGCCTTTACATTCTGGTGATCAAGTCCTGCGGTATCGCATAATGACTGATATTCTTCATAATCTTTAAAAATCCCGGCATCAATGAGACACTGGATAGCTTCGGATGCACTGGCTCCTTTTACCTGAACTTCCACATCACCGGTAAGAACTCCGCCTTCCCATACGGCAGAAGAATTATCGGTGTCGGCTTCAGTGTCGTCAGGAATATCAACAGGGATATCTATCGGCTCTTCGACAGAGGTGTCATCGGTTCCTATAATCTCCTTTGGATACTCCATAATGGCATGAAGACGCCACACAACAAGCAGAGCTGCAACGATTAAAATCAGCAGCGCCGCAATAATATCGCTTTTGTCATATATAAAATCTTTAAAACTTTTCATAATCTCCTCCTGCTCCTGTACACTTACATTTTAACAGATTAACACTTTTTTCTCAAGGTGTTTTGGTGTATAATATGTGATATGATAAAATTAACAATAGGGGAAAATCAAGGAAATCAGCGGCTTGACAGGTTCCTTAAGAAATATTTTGCAAAAGCACCGCTGAGCCGGATATACCGGCTTATACGAAAAGACGTCAAGGTTAACGGAAAGCGCAGGAACCCCGAAACCATCGTCATGCAGGGGGATGAACTTACGATATACATTTCGCCGGAAGAGGCGGAGCTTCTTAAGCGACCTGTAAGGCAGATAAAGGCAAAGAGGCAGTTTGGAATTATTTATGAGGACGATAATATTCTTATCGTTTCCAAACCTTTCGGTCTGCTGACTCACGGTGACAGCCGGGAGAAAAAGAATCATCTGGCTAATCAGGTTCTGGATTATCTGATCACAACAGATCGATATGATCCGGGATGTAATGCCACCTTTGCACCTGCTCCGGCCAACAGGATAGACCGTAACACTACCGGGCTGGTTATTTTCGGAAAGAATGCAGAAGCTCTCAAAGAGCTTAACGCCATGATCAGAATGCGGGGGAGCATCGGTAAAATATACATGACAATAGTTTCAGGTCAGATCAGGGAGTCGATGCATCTGCAGGGAAGCATGACTAAGGACGAGGTGCGAAACCGGGTATCCGTGTCGCCGCTTCAGGAACAGGGCAAAGACATGGAGACCATAATAACGCCCATAGAGATAAGCAGGCAGAAGGGACTTTTTACACTGGTTGAAGCCGAAATTCTTACGGGAAGGACGCATCAGATAAGAGCTCAGCTGGCTGCGGCGGGGCATCCTATAATCGGAGATTCAAAATACGGCAAGCCAACTGTCAATGCAGCAGTAAAAGAGCAGTATGGGCTCACCACTCAACTGCTGCACGCATATAAGCTGGTTTTCAGAGATTGCAGGCCTGACGGATCTTTGGCATATCTTCAGGGAAAGGAATTCATATGCCCTCTGCCGGAAAGGTTCATCAGAATAAAAGAAGATATATTTGGATAAGATTAACTTGTGGAGAAATAAAAAATGAAAGAAGCCTTGGAATGGATAAGAGATATAGCCATTGCCATTTTGATTGCAGCACTGGTTCTCATATTCTTTAAACCGATAATAATACAGCAGGAGTCCATGCAGCCTAATTTTTATTCAGGAGACTATGTAATAGTAAGCAGACAGGCATACAATCTGTTTGGCGACATAGAGCACGGGGACGTCATTGTTTTCAAATCAACTCTGCTGGATAACGAGGGGCATCAGAAGAATCTGATTAAGAGAGTCATAGGCCTTCCGGGAGATACTATAGAGATAAGGGACGGATATGTGATACGCAACGGTCAGGTCATCGAAGAAAGCTATGTTGCGGCACAGGGACTTTCCGGCGAAATGGATGAAATAACCGTAGAGGAGGGAAAGCTGTTTGTCATGGGAGATAACCGGGCAGTCAGCCAGGATAGCCGTTCGCGTGAAGTGGGACAGATAGATCAGGAGTCCATAGTCGGAAAAGTGATTCTCAGAGTATTCCCCTTTGACAGCATCAAAATCTTCACATGACGCGCCACGGGAAAGAGGATGCTTATTCAAATCCGGAGATTTTCGGGGCGAGGCGCATTCCGAGGTATCGAGGAATAAATGAAAAGAGTTTTTGCGGCAGTCTTTTCTGCACTGCTGGGAGTGTCGCTGGCAATAATGCTGCACTGCACTTTCATGATTGTAAAAAACGAAAGCAGCATGATGCTGCCGGATATTGAGCCCGGGGCTGATGTGGTGATTTATCTGCGTGAAAAGAGAGAGAATCTTAAAAAGGGAGATATAGTTGCATACACTCCGCCTTATTTCACAACGGAAGACACAAGTCCTGTGGGAGTTCGCCGCATAAAAGAAGTAAAAGCGGATACGCTGATTCTTTCCTATGAGATGTGTACCGCGGATGATTCCGACATTGAGGTTCCCAAAGAAGACATTCTGGGGAAAGCTTTGCTTTTCTGAATCAAAGGAGAAAATATGAAACAACGTAAGCTGGTGGCAAACAATAAAAAAGCGCGCCACGACTATTTTATAGAAGAAGTATATGAGACGGGCATCGTGCTGACAGGGACCGAGATAAAATCGGTTCGCCAGGGAAAGGTGAGTATCAAGGAAAGCTACGCCAAAATAGAAAAAGGAGAAGTTTTTATTTATGGCATGAATATCAGTCCTTACGAACAGGGGAACAGATTTAATGTGGATTCCCTCCGGCCTCGCAAACTGCTGCTACATAAACAGGAAATACGCAAACTGATAGGATATACCACCATGAAAGGCATGACGCTGGTTCCGCTGACAATGTATATAAACGAGGACGGCAGAGCAAAGATGGAACTGGCAGTAGCACGAGGCAAGAAAAACTATGACAAGCGTGAATCCATTGCAAAGAGAGATGCTGCAAGGGAGATGGACCGCCGCATGAAAAACAGATAATTTTAACGTAAAGTTTCGGCTGCGCATATTGCGTATATATTGAAAAATCTTTTTTAATGCGTTATAATATGTATATACATGGGGGTGTAAAGGTTTCGACGGGGGTATAGAAACAGGATAAGCGAGCGGTAGTTTGCCGGTCTACCTAAAAAAGGGCACGTTAAATATAAACGCTAAAAATAACAACAATTTCGCATTAGCTGCTTAGTTCAGCACCGCGCGTCGGTTTGAGTTCACCTGTAGGCTCATTTTCCGGCGACGACTATACAGGAAAACTCTGTGAGACTTCCCGGCATCACAGGGGAACAACGGGATAGCGGCGATTTGAGCCTGTTAATGGGCGCAAATCAAAGTGAAACTTTAAAACATTAACTGCGCTCGGAGAAAGTTCTGCGGAAATGCTTTCGGACGCGAGTTCGACTCTCGCCATCTCCACCATGACAATAAAAATAGGTCCAGTAGGGCCTATTTTTTATTGTCATAATGATTGTTGAGAGGCGAATGAGCGTAGCGAGTGAGTCAATCTCGCTGAAGCCCTAGCCCGCTGACTGTGAGCCTGCAAGGTGAAACAGGAAGCGAGGCAGGTCTCATGCCAGGACAGCCCAAATCTATGATTTGGCAGCTGTCTACGGCCATCTCCACCATTCATTCCCACAAAAAGTGGGAAATTACGAAAGACCATGCTTAGGCAAGCTTTACTTGCCAGGCGTGGTCTTTGTTCGTTCTGCCGTGTGTAGCCTTGGATGGTTATATAGACAGTTTTTCTGAGCTCAAAAGGGGCTCTTTTTTACATTAGGACATCAGAAGTGCTTCTAAATTCGTTAAATCGGTTGAATTAAAAGGCTTTGCAAGGTGACTCTGTATTCGTTAACTCATTGAAAAAAAGAAATAACTAAATTATAATTAAATTAGAAAGAAGGTGAGCATTGTGGCTGAAGATAAGAAAAAGAAATATGTGAGCGATTATGCTCATCTGATGGAAGAGTGGGATTGGGAGAAAAATGGAGAGGCAGGACTTAACCCAGAAATATTATCGCAGGGATGTCATCAAGAAGCTTGGTGGAAATGTTCACATGGACATAGTTGGAATTCTATTATAAGTAACCGGATACGTCTTAATAGAGGATGTCCTTATTGTGCGGGGCAAAGACCAATTGTCGGAGCAACAGACTTATGTACTACGCATCCATCTCTCGCAAAAGAATGGAATTATGCGAAAAATGAGGAACTTTTACCGGAACAGTGTATGGGTGGAAGTCACAAAATTGTTTGGTGGATTTGTTCAGAAGGGCATGAATGGAAAGCACAAATAAAAAGTCGGGCTAATGGTGTGGGGTGTCCGTATTGTGCAAATAAATTAGTTTATCGTGGTTATAATGACTTAGCTACAACGCATCCGGAACTTGCTGCAGAATGGCATCCGACTAAAAATGAAAATCTTACACCACAGGATATAACCTTTGGAAGCGGTAAAAAGGTTTGGTGGCAATGTAAAAATAACCATGAATGGGAGGCTTCTGTAGACAATAGAACTAAGGGACGAGGCTGTCCTGTTTGTTCTTCAAGGCGACGTACTTCATTTCCAGAACAGGCAATCTATTATTATATAAAAAAAGCTTTTCCAGATGCTCAAAATGGCTATAAAGAAATCTTTAATCAAACGTCAATGGAACTTGATATTTATATTCCTACAATAAAGGTAGGTATTGAGTATGACGGAAGACGATACCATTCACAGACCAGTAATAGAATCCGTGATTCGAGAAAGTATAAGATCTGTAGAGAGCAGGGCATCATGCTTATTAGAATAACAGACAATATGCGAGCAGAGATAATTATAAACTGTGATCGTCGAATAGCCATTCCCGAGGCAAACGATTTCTATCTGACTTCAGCCATTTCTCAGTTACTATACAAACTGGGGAAACCTATGAATGTCAATATAGCAAAAGATAGACTTGATATCCTTAGCTATCTATCAACCACGGACGTGTCATTAGAAAGCACTTTCCCTGAAATCGCAAAGGAATGGAATTATGAAAAAAACAAAGAATTGCTGCCATCCATGTTTCACCCAGGATCCAATGAAAAGGTATGGTGGATTTGTTCCGTGTGCGGACAAGAATGGAAAACATCTTTAGCTGAAAGAACCGGGAGAGATAAAACTAATTGCCCGAGATGTGCAAGAATGAAAGGTGCAGAAAAGAGACGTGAAACTCTTATCGAAAGACATGGAAGTGTTGCGGAAGTAGCGCCGCAGTTGGTTGCAGAATGGGATTATGAAAAAAATGATATTACGCCGGAAGTTGTTTCAGCAAGTAGTTATAAAAGAGTGTGGTGGAAGTGCAAAGTGTGTGACTATAATTGGGAAACGACAATTGACAAAAGAGTCTCAAGAAACAGCGGATGCCCGTGTTGCAAGAATCGAGTAGTAGTTGCAGGGAAAAATGATTTGGCAACAACACATCCACATTTATTAGAAGAGTGGAACTATGAAAAGAATACTGTTTTACCTAAAGAAGTAACTGCTGGGTCTGGAAAAAAGGTATGGTGGAAATGCTCTGTATGTGGGAATGAATGGAATTCTGTTATACATACAAAAGCAAATGGAAGCGGATGTCCTGTTTGTGCAAAGAAAAAACGTACTCGGAAGATACCCATTGAGACAGAAACTGATGAATAAATTTACTAATGTTAATTAAGGATAAGCCAGGTGCAGTACCTGTTTTGTCAAGGTAATCTATTTTGCTTTTTCCGTGATAATGGATGGTGACGCGACATCTCCACCAGAACATGAAAAATCCCTTGTCTGGCAAAGCCAAGTGAAGGAATTGATGATTATTCCCTGGCCGTATTCAATCAGGTATCGGAGCAGACTAGCTGTAATCTATGTCTTGGATCTGCCTGGATACTTATAGCACATGATTTAGAAAAGAAAGAAGAGCAAAATAGAGAAATAGAGAAATAAAGTGATACAAAGGGTGATACAAATGCAAAGGTATTTTATACTTATTAACTTCATACTGCTTATTTTCATGATTATTTCTAAAGTAGTAATAATGAAAAGTCATGGTAAAGAACCTATAAAGTTTGCAAAGACGCATAAGTCGACTATGGCCTTGGCTAAAATAGCCAGGGCTCTTTTATTGCAAGGGTTTCAGGCGCTCGGGCCAGCAGTAGCAAGGCTTCAGCGCCTTTTCTAATGTTGCTTTAGCATGGTTCCGAGTACGATAGTACGAGGAACAATAATCCACCGGCTATGCCGGTGAGCTTAAGCTGCTTTAGC
>ERZ791909.1484-NODE-1484-length-16229-cov-6.844380_pt1 | contig 16229 bp, 9 predicted proteins | sample MGYA00510143_ERZ791909 | MGnify/ENA primary metagenome ERZ791909 (study PRJEB30046, sample SAMN00792093) | human gut metagenome | study: EMG produced TPA metagenomics assembly of the A metagenome-wide association study of gut microbiota in type 2... | reverse complement strand
CTGTCCGCATTCCGGCCAGCCCCGTCGCGCGGGCCGTGGTCGGGGCGCTGGGGTGTCCGATGATCACCACGTCGGTCAAGGACGACGACCAGGTGGTGGAGTATACGACCGATCCCGAGCTGATCCACGAGCGTTACGGCCGCGAGGTCGCGCTGGTCATCGACGGAGGCATCGGGGACAACGTCCCCACGACGGTCGTGGACCTGACGGGCGACGGGCCGGAGATACTGCGCGAAGGCAAGGGTGAACTGCAATGAAGAGGGGGCTGATGCCGCCGCGCGGCAAGGCTGGCGCCTCGGAGTGTTAAAAACAAAATAGAAAAATGGAGAAGAAGAATTTCTGGAACGAAGCCGCGAAATACGGCGTGATCATGGCTCTGGTCGCGATCCTTTTCGACGTGCTGGGCTTTTACGTGCAGAACACGCTGCTGTCCCTGCTGTCGCTCGTCATTTTCGTCCTGCTGCTGGGGTATTTCACCAAACGCCGCGCGGAACGCTTCGGAGCCAGGGGATACGGCTACGGGCAGTGCCTGGGTTTCATGGTCAGCGTGATGCTCTGCGCCGGGTTTATCGAGGGAGCCTTCATGGGCGTCGCCTCCAACTGGCTCTTTGCGGCCAGATACGAGGCGATGATCGGTCCGTCGATCGCCATGCTGGAGAACACCGGGTTCTACACGGGCGACCAGATCGAGATGATGATGAAACTGATGCGTTCGCCGCTGGTGCAGCTCTTCAGCGGAATGCTCGCCTCGGCTATCAAGGGCGGCTTTTTCGGTCTGTTTATTGCTGCCTTCACCAAGCGTGATCCCGACGTTTTCTCGGAAGGCACTAACCAATAAGGATGGATAAACTGAATATATCGGTCGTCGTGCCGCTCTACAACGAGGCGGAGTCCCTGCCCGAACTGGCGGCATGGATCGACCGCGTGATGCGCGAAAACGGGTTTTCGTACGAGCTTATTCTGGTCGACGACGGTTCGTCGGACGGCTCGTGGGAGGAGGTCGAACGGCTCAAGACGCAGTATCCGGCCATCCGGGGCATCGGTTTCGCGCGCAACTACGGCAAGTCCGCGGCCCTCTACTGCGGATTCGCGGCTGCGGAAGGCGAGGTCGTCATTACGATGGACGCCGACTTGCAGGATTCGCCCGACGAAATCCCCGAGCTGCGCCGCATGATCCTCGAAGAGGGCTACGACCTGGTCTCGGGGTGGAAAAAGAAACGCCACGACCCGATCGGCAAACGCTGGCCCAGCAAATTCTTCAACTGGACGGCCCGGGCCGCGTCGGGCATCCGGCTCCACGATTTCAACTGCGGGCTGAAAGCCTACCGCCGCAAGGTGGTGAAGGCCATCGAGGTCTACGGCGAGATGCACCGCTTCATTCCGTTCCTGGCCAAGCAGGCCGGGTTCGGCCGCATCGGCGAGAAGGTCGTCGACCATCGCGCCCGCAAGTATGGCAGTTCGAAATTCGGCCTCGAACGCACGGTGAAAGGGTATCTGGACCTGATCACGGTGCTGTTTATGACGCATTTCGGGCGTTCGCCGATGTACTTCTTCGGCAGCCTCGGAACGCTGATGTTCCTCATGGGCGGCGGCACGACGGTGTGGATCATCGCCGAGAAGCTCTGGAAGCAGAGCCACGCCCTGCCCCTGCGGGCGGTTACGGACCAGCCGCTGTTTTATCTGGCAATTTTGGCCGTAATTCTCGGCGTTCAGCTGTTTTTGGCCGGATTTTTGGGCGAGCTGATCAACAGAGGGTCTTCCGAGCGGAACAAATACCTGATCGACAAAACTTTGTAAATGATGATACAACGAATCCAAACGCTTTATTTGCTGATCATTGCGGCGCTTATGGCCGTGACGCTCTTTTCGGGGCTGGCGTGGTTTGCGGGTGACGCCGGCGAGTTCGGGCTTTACGCCTTCGGGTTGAAAACCGCCGAAGGGGAGCTTGTCCAGTCCACCGTCTATATGGGCGTCCTGCTGGCGCTGGCCTGTGCGCTGCCGCTGGTGACGGTTTTCCTGTTCCGTCGCCGTTTGCTGCAAATACGCCTCTGTGTGGTGGAAATGGTGTTGCTGTTAGGCTCGCTGGTGATGGAAGGCGTCTATTACTTTTTGAGCTGGCGGGTCTTCTCCGACCTGACGTTCCATACGCAGGGCTTCAAGCCCGCCATTGTGCTGCCTCTGGTCTGCCTGCTGTTTGCCTATTTGGCGGCCCGTGCGATTTTCCGCGACGAACTGCTGGTGCGCGCAGCCGACAGAATACGCTGATCGAGCGGATACTGCTGACCCGGAGTATGCCCGAGCGCATGTTCCGGGTCTTCTGTCCCCGTCGGCGAACTGCTGTTCGGACGGAAAAGGGTTGCAATTCGGACCGATCTGATTATTAAAAGAATGTTACAAACCTTTGCAGGTCCGGAAAATAATTTTAACTTTGAGGCATAATATTGTCATTATGTAATGAATTTAAAGAATTTTGGCTACAAACAATACATTTTTTAACTAACACTCAACTCTATGAAAGCAGTAAATTTCTGGAAAACATTGTTCTGTGCTGCGCTGGCCGTGACGGCTTTTACCGCATGCTCGGACGATGATGACAACGGCTATTCGGGCACGCCCGAAATTTCCGTGAACGGGGCGGCTACCGTTTCGGTTGTCCGCGACCTCACCGCCGGTGAAACGTCGCCCGTCGTCAGCGTGGTGTCGAAAGGCGACTGGACTCTGGCATTCAACAATGCCGGCGACTCGCAGTGGGTTACTCCCAGCACGATGTCGGGTAAGACCGGAACCACGACGCTTACGTTCAATGTGGCTCAAGCTTCGGCTGCCCGTACCGCTAAACTTACGCTGACTGCTTCGACCACGTTCGAGGGTATTCCCCTCAAGGCGACGGCTGAAATTGTCGTCATGCAGAACGAAGGCGGCTCGACGGACGTCGAAACCAACGTGAAGGAGATTCGCACGAAGATGGCAGCCATTGCTACTGACGGCGGTGTCACCATCTCGGAGGATCTGACGCTTACGGGTATCGTCGTTTCCGATGTCGAGGCCGGCGGTTTCGCAGGCAACCGCAACTGTGTCGTCGTGGACAATTCGACCGAGGCAGGTGCGGGTATTATCGTCCGCTTCCCGGCTTCCGGCTACAAGTTCCCCGTAGGGCAGGTTATCACCGGCTCCATCAAGGGTGCGAAAGCCGCTCTTTCCTATGGCGTGCTCCAGATCGACCTCGACGGCTCGACCGTATCGTTCTCGGCAGTCGAAGGTTCCACGGTAGACGTTCAGCCTATCCCGGTTCCCGCAGCCGATCTGGCTACCTATGAATCGCAGTATGTGAAGGTGAGCGACGTTCAGCCGGTTGCATCCGCACGCGGCGGCAAGTTCTATCAGGGCACTTCCAGCTACACGACGACCAAATTCGAGACGAAAACCGGCGGTTCGCTGGATATTTCGATCTACAAAACCAACGATTGGGCCAAGACTGCGGAAGTTCCCGCCAAGTCGGGCTATGTTTGCGGTCTTGTCTCCATTTACAACGGTGTCGGCCAGGTTGCTCCCCGCAATGCGAAGGACGTGGCCGGTTTGACGAACGACCTGTTTACGGAAGCCGGTCCTGTGACCTCGACGATCGCAGGTATTACCGAGGCCGGAAAATACAAGGTTGTGGATGCAATCGTGGCGGCTAACTACGAGAGCGGCTTCGTGATGGAGGACGCTACGGGTCAGATGCTCGTTTATCAGTTCATCAAGGGTGCGACCATTACCATTCCTGCCGTAGGTGCGAAAGTGACGGTGACCGGTACGGTCGAGCCGAAGAACGGCATGCTGCAGTTCTCGCCCGAAGGGCTGACTGTTGATGCGAACGGTACAGGCTCGGTGAAGCCCCAGACGGCAACGGTGCTCGACGGTGCAGCCGTAACGGCCCTGTTCAATTCGCCCGTGATGAAGTATGTGAAATATACGGGCAAACTGACTGTTGACGGCAACTATTACAATGTAGCTATCGACGGTACGGAGGTTGTCGGTTCGATTTCCTATCCGAACGCCGATCTGAACGTCGCTTCGTTCAACGGTCAGACGATTGATGTCGAAGGCTGGTTTATCGGTGCGACTTCTGCTGCAAGCGGTGCGAAATATCTTACGACGCTGGCTGTCAAGGTTTCTGCGAATGATAATGTGCCCTCTGTAACCTTTACAGATCAGCCGACGCAGTTTGCTGCTGCGAGTCCTGCAGAGCAGACGCTCAAATATACGGCAAATGCGGCCGCAGGTGCGGTGACGTTTGAAATCACCGGTGCGGATAAGGATAAATTCAAAGTTGTCAGCAGTACGGCTTCGCAGGTCGTTATCAATGCTGTTGGCAACAATACAAGCGATGCTGTTTATACGGCTACATTGAATGCTAAAGGTTCGGCTGGAACTGTATTAGCTTCAGTCGCTCTTTCGCAGGCTAAAGCTGTATCGGGAAATGCAACGGTAATCAATGTCGATTTTGCAGGAGCAGTGCCTGCTGGTGCTCCTACGTCCTCTTATGAAAAAGAAACTAAAACATTTGCTTTCTCGGGATATGATTTCACGTTTGTTTCTGATGGTACTAATGGTTACAAGTTCAACCGGACGAATGGAGACTACTTTATCTTTGGTAAGAAAGGTGCGTATGTTCAACTACCCTCGATTGCCGGAAAGGCTTTAACAAAGGTTGTTTGTGTAAGTCGTAAGGGTGCATCGGGTTCTGTAATGGTTGGTATTGCTAATACGGAAGGTGCGTTTGTAACTGGTGGCGCTCCTGTTAAGTGGGCACAAACCGAGCCTTATACTTTTACATATGAATTGACGGGAACGGCTGTGAATACTCCTTATTGTATTCGAATTGATTCGGCACATAATGCACAGATCGTTACGCTGGAACTCACGTACGAATAATAGTCGAGGAAACCGACTTGTAAAACCAACCACTCTTGGCGGGGATAACTCCCCGTCAAGAGTTTGGTTTCTAAATGGGTCTGCGGACCAAATGTTATACTTTATTCTGAATGATGTTGAAAATTAAACAGATAGGCATGCTGCTCGTGACGATGTCGGCGATGCTTGTCCTGTTTGCGGGATGCGGCGACAAGGACGACGGGGGCGACAAGGAGTCCCTCGCGACGCTCGTTGCAGAGACCGTGAGCAGTTCAACCACAACGAACAAGATTTCGACCCAAGGCCCGTCGGGCATCACCTTCGAGGCGACGATCGTCTCGCAGGGCGGGGATGCGGAGTGGTGTTCGTTCGATTTGAATAAGCAGGTATCCTCCGCCGGCGGAAACGTCGGGGACCCGGCCTACCTCTATTTGGACAAAAACAATTCCGACGACGACCGCACGGCGCGGATCGACGTAACCTATACCAACGGTTATTCCACCTCCCTGACGCTGACGCAGAGGGCCGCGGGCTTCATCGACTACGACCGTTCGTGGGGCGAGCAGCCCGAATATCGTTCCGACGACGCTTATATCTATAAGACCTATTATGCGACGTTTGTGAGCAATCAGTTCTTTCCGGGCGGAAAACTGCGCAACTATTCGGTATGCTACGATGTCGACCGGCATATTTCGCATTGGGTGGCTTATCCGATCTTCAAGAAGGTTTACGAAACGCCTGTTTTGAGCCGGGTCAACGATTTCAATTACGATCCCAATGACCAGCTGCCCGTGATTCCCACCCGCGACCAGCAATACATCGGGACAGGCGGCAACGGCCGCGGTTACGGTGCAAGGGGTTACGACCGCGGGCACATGCTTCCGCAGGCTTCGCGTTACAACAATTACGAGCCGAACCGGATGACTTACTACGGCACCAACATGATGCCCCAGAACAGCACGCTGAATCAGAATATCTGGGCCTCGCTGGAGGGCAAAGTCCGTGGCTGGGGCGGCTTGCAGACCTACGATACGCTCTATGTGGTGACGGGAGCCGCTTTCAAGAGCACGAAGACCATCGACAATGCCAACGGACCGATCGCCGTGCCGTCGCATTGCTGGAAAGTGCTGCTGCGTCAGCGGGGCAACCAGAACCGGCAGATCTCTCAATTCAAGGCGGATGAACTGAAAGCCATCGGCTTCGTGTTCACCAACGATGACGCCGGAGCCGCCACGTCGATCGAATCCGCTGTCCGTTCGGTGAAGGAGATCGAGGAGCTGACGGGCTTCAAGTTCTTCCGCAACCTCGACCCGGCCGTGGCCGATGCGGTGAAAAGCCAGAAGAACCTCGCCGACTGGTAGGGATTATGATACAATGAATTGAACCTTAACAACAAAAATCGTTTATGAAGAGAATCTTTTTGACAGGACTGTTTGCCTCGCTGATCGCGGTGGCATGCTTCGCGCAGAAGCCCTACAAAGTGGTCTTCTACAACTTCGAGAACCTGTTCGACACCATTCACGATCCCGGCGTCCTCGATGAGGAGTTCACGCCCGAAGGACCCAAGAAGTGGAACTCGGCCAAGTACACCAGGAAAATCGGGAACCTCGAACGGGTGTTGTTCGACATCGCCGCCGAGGATAAGGATTATCCCGTGGTGATCGGCGTTTCGGAGATCGAGAACCGCTCGGTGATGGAGGATGTGATCGCGCAGCCGAAACTCGCGCCCGGCAACTACCGCATCGTGCATTACGATTCGCCCGACGCACGCGGCGTCGACGTGGCGTTCTACTACCGTCCCGACGTTTTCAAGCTGGAGGGAAGCGCCGCCATTCCGTTCAAGATGCCGGAACTGCCCAACTTCAGGACGCGTGATTTCGTCACGATGTGGGGCACGATCGACAGCGAGCCGTTCTTCTTCCTCGTGAGCCACTGGCCTTCGCGTCTGGGCGGCAAGGAGGCTTCGGCCCCCAAGCGTCTGGCTGCCGCCAAGCAGGTGAAGCACATCGTCGACTCGGTGACCGCCGCCAACCCGGCCACGAAGGTGGTCGTCATGGGCGACCTGAACGACGATGCCACGGATGACAGCATCGTCGAGGGCCTCAACGCCAAGGGCAAGATCAAGGAGGTCGGCAAGGGCGACATGTTCAACCCCTTCATCGGCCTGCTGAAAGCGGGTTACGGCACGCTGGCTTACCGCGACGAGTGGAACCTGTTCGACAACATCATCGTTTCGGAGAACCTCGCCACCGGTTCCACGGGCAGTCTGAAAATCCAGCCCGCCGGCAACTCGAAGTTCTACGGCGGCATCTTCCGCCGTCCCTACATGATCCAGAAGGAGGGCCAGTACAAGGGCTATCCGCTGCGTACGTTCGTGGGCAACGATTTCCAGGGCGGTTTCAGCGACCACTTCCCCGTATATATCTACATCGCCAAATAAACACTCTAAAATATTTGTATGAAACTCAAAGTTCTACTTATTCTGATGCTCGCCGCCGTGACCTTCACGTCCTATGCGCAGGACGGAGGCATCCGCGGTAAGGTGGTTTCGCGCAACGGTCGCGTGGCCTTGAGCAATGTACAGGTGAAGATCGAATCGCTGGGTCTGACGGCCATGACCGACAAGGACGGCAACTTCATCTTCGAGAATCTTCCTGCGGGCAGCTACACGGTGCTCTTCTCTACGCCCGACTTCGAGGACCTCAACCTGATGGTCCGCGTGGGCAATGAGCATGTGCAGGACCTCAAGTCGGTGATCATCGTGCCGTCGGGGCAGAGTGCGGTTCTGGACGACGCCGTTTTCGCCGAATTCGACAGCGACTCCTCGTCGTCGGACACGCAGGCGCTGCCTTCGTCGCTCTCTTCGTCGAAGGACCTCTTCAACAACATCGCATCGTACCGTTTCAGCGAGATGCGTTTCAACGTCCGCGGCTACGATTCGCAGTACTCGGACATCTACCTGAACGGCATCCGCTTCAACGACGCCATGACGGGCTACGGTCCCTGGTCGCTGTGGAGCGGACTGAACGACGCGACGCGTAACCAGGAGAACTACACGGGCCTCGAAGCGTCGGATTTCGGCATCGGCGGCATCGGCGGCATGACCAACGTCAACGCCCGCGCCTCGCAGATGCGCAAGGGATTCCGCGTGAGCGTGTCGAACGGCAACCAGATGTACCGTTTCCGTGCGATGGTTTCCTACGGCTCGGGACAGTTGGACAACGGCTGGTCGTACGCCTTCTCGGTGGGAACCCGCCAGGGCGGCAACGGCTATGTGGACGGCGTTTACTACAACTCCTATTCTTATTTCGCTTCGGCCGAGAAGCTTTTCGGACAGAACCACCGCCTTGCGCTGACGCTGCTGGCTTCGCCTTCGGAGCGCGGCGCGCAGCAGGCTTCGACCGACGAGGCTTACGCCCTGTTCGGCAACAACTACTACAACCCCAATGTGGGTTACCAGGCCGGCAAGCTCCGCAACTCGCGCGTGCGCAACACCCACGAGCCGATCGTGATGTTGAACTATACGTGGGACATGTCGGAGAACACGCGTCTGAACGCCGCCACGTCGCTGCGTTTCGGCAGGAACGGCTATTCGGCCCTGACGTGGAACGCCGGAGCGGACCCTCGCGGCGACTACTACCGCTATATGCCGAATTCGGATAAGACGCAGATCGTGCCGGGCATAACCACCGACGAGACGATCTATTTTTACGCGATGGATGGCGCCATAGCGAAAGGCGTGTGGGACGGTATGCTCGACTACGACAAATTCTTCCAGACGAATATGCGGAATATCGACACCGATCCGGTGCTGTCCAAACTGATGGGCAATAACAGTCGTTCGAACTACATGATCGAGGAGCGTCACACCGACCAGCTGGACTACAACCTGGCGGTCAACGTGCAGCATAACATGCGCCACAACATGCGCATCGTCGGCGGCGCCAACCTGCGCGTCAACCGCACGAATTACTACTCGGAGATCAAGGACCTGCTGGGCGGCGACTATTGGTATGACATCGACAAGTTCGCCGAGCGCGACATGGCCAGCGCCGAGGCTTACCAGAACGACCTGGATTACTACTGGGCTACGGGGCACGCCCGCATTGCCCGTGTCGGCGACAAGTACGGTTACTACTACCGGGCGCACCTGCTCGAAACCAATGCCTGGGCCAACTACACGTGGGGCATCGGCGGTTTCTCGCTGGGCGTCTCCGGATCGGTCGGCTACTCGAACATGTACCGCGAGGGCATGTGGCGCAAGGGATTGTTCCCCAACGATTCGAAAGGCGATTCGAAGAAACTCGACTACCTGACCTACGATGCGAAACTTTCGCTGGGCTACAAGTTCTCGGGAGCGCATTCGATCGAGGCCAATGTGGCTTACATGCAGCAGGCGCCCAAGTTCGCGACGGCATTCGTGTCGCCCCGTACGCGCAACACGACCACGCCGGGGCTGAAGGCCGAGAAGGTGTTCGGCGCAGACCTCACCTACAACCTCAACCTGCCCTACATCAAGGCGCGTCTTTCGGGATACTATACGACGATCGAGGACCAGTCGAAGGTCATCTCGTTCTACGACGATACCCGCAGTTCGTTCACCAACTTCGCCATGAGCGGCATCGACAAACGCTACTACGGCGTTGAGTTGGGCCTTTCGGTTCCCGTATGGAACGGCCTCTCGGTCGTGGGTGCCTTGAGCTGGGGCGACTATACCTATACGTCGAATCCCAACTTCGTGCAGACGGTTGACAACGTGGACAAGATCGTACTGAAAGATAAGGTCAACTGGGACGGTTATCATGTGGAAAGCTCGCCGCAACTGGCTTTCAACATCGGTCTCGACTACCGCGGACCGCGCAACTGGTTCGCCGGTGTGAACTTCAACTACTACGACAACATCTATCTTTCGATGAACCCGATGTACCGTACGGCTACCGCCATTAAGTATTATACGAATGTGCTGACTTCCAATACGGCCACCAATGCGCAGAAGGCATCGGCCCTCTCGTCGATCAAGACCCTCCGCAAGCAGGAGAAGTTTGACAGCGCATATACGTTGAGCGCCAATATCGGCAAGAACTGGTATATCCACCGGGTCTACATGCTGGGCTTCAGCCTCGAGGTGAAGAACATCCTCAACGATCAGGACATCCGCACGGGCGGTTACGAGCAGATGCGTATGAGCAAGGTCCGCGGCGAGGGCGGCGAGCAGATTTACGGCCGCTTCCCCTCGAAGTATTTCTACCTGTTCGGTACGACCTATTACCTGAATGTCTATTTCCGTTTCTAATCGCGCAAAGCATAATTTATGAAAAGTCTTAAAATAGCATTGGCGGCTCTCGTCGGTCTGGTGGCCGTGAGCTGCTACAACGATTTCGACACTCCGGCTCCGCAGAAGCTCTATACGGTCGACGATATGGCCGCAATGGGGCTTACTCCGATCTCCATCAAGGAGGTGAAGGAGAAGTTCGGCCCGATCTCCAATACGGGAACCAACGACAATTTCTCCACGACCAAGACCCTCAAGTTCGGAACCCGCACGTCCGAGGAGGCCAAGTTCGACGGCCTCATGGAGTGGCCCGAGGCTTCGAAATACTACATCAAGGGCAAGGTGATCAGCAGCGACCGTCAGGGCAATATCTACAAGTCGCTCTATATCTACGACGGCACGGCCGGTATCGAGCTGAAGCTCTACAACGGCCTTTATCTCGACTTCCTGCTCGACCTGGCTTCGAAGCCGATCAAGAGCCAGTGGGTCTACGTGCGTCTCGACGGTCTCTATCTGGGTAACTACCGCATGATGCTTTCGATCGGAGGCGCTCCCTCGGACGGCATCAACACGGCCGGCAACCACAAGTTCTACGCCAACTCGAACCTCGACAACCCGAAGGTCGCCGCCCTGAACGTCTTCCGCGGCGAATACACGACGCTCGACGACTCGGACATCAAGGAGGTCGACGGTTCGAACTACACGTCGCTCGGCGAGGCCGATCTGGGCCGGCTGGTGCGTTTCAACAAGATCAAGATCCGCTATGCGGGTGTGAAGAATCAGGACGGCGTGACGCCTCCGAACCTCAAAAACGGCGGAAATGCGAATCCCTATCCGAGCTGGATCGTGACCGACTGGGGAACGCCCATCTTCGGCGCGTGGTATCGCTGGGCCTACAACAACAGCGAGCAGAATATCCGTCTCTACGGTTCGGTGCTGATGAGCTACAACGATGCGGCGGAGTACACTTCGGACCCGGGCGTTTACGGCATCCGTACGAGCGGTTACAGCCAGTTCGCCATGAAGCCCATCCCGAAGGACGGCACGGAGGGTACGGTGCTGGGCATCTACGGCATCTATGCGAAGAAGAGCGATTTCACGGGAGGTTCGGAGGACTGGGCGCAGTACCAGATCTCGGTGAGCCGTATCGAGGACCTCGGTTTCCCGCCCGAGTCGCTGCTTTCCGAGGAGTGGATCAGGGCCAATACGCCCGCCTCGTCGCTGACGCCTCCCGTGAAGAACGGCGGCGACGATTACGAGGGTGACTGATCCCGCGTTTGAGCAATAAAAAACTGCGGCCCCGATGGGGTCGCAGTTTTTTTGTGCCGCGGCGGAAGCGCTACCGCTTGTTCCATTTGCAGGAGGTCTGGTAGTAGCCGATCGCGCGGTCGACCTGCACGGCGTCCTTCCGCTCCATCGTTTCGAGGTGGTGGGGATTCTCCTCGGTGGGAACCACGCGGTACTGCTCGAAGCGGCGCACGGGCGACAGAATCGTGAAGGTGTCGCCTTCGAGGTAGCCGAGGTCCTGATAGGTGGCGATGAACGCGCGGTTGACATATGCCGGGTCGAAGATGCTGCGGCCGTAGAAATGCGAGTCGTAGCTCATGTTGAGCAGCGACAGCAGGGTGGGCATCAGGTCGATCTGCGAGACGACGCCGTCGACCACTCCGGGTTCGATAAGCCCGGGGGCGAGGATCAGCGCCGGGATGTGGTATTTCTGCAACGGAATCTCGGTGCGGCCGGCGCTCGAAGCGCAGTGATCGGCCGTGACGAGGAAGATCGTGTTTTCGAACCACGGCTGCCTGGCCGCTTCGGCGAAGAACCGTCCCAGCGAATAGTCGCTGTAAAGCACGCCTCCGGCGCGGCTCTTCGAGTCGTTGGGAATGCGGATTCGTCCGGCGGGGTAGGTGAAGGGGCGGTGGTTGCTGACGGTCATCACGTGGGCGAAGAACGGCTTGCCGCTGCGGGTCTCCTCGTTGAGCGTGCGGATGACCTTCCGGTAGGCGTCTTCGTCGCAGACGCCCCAGATGTTGGCGAAGGTGATCTCTTCGGGTTTGTAGCTTTTCTGGTCGACGATGTCGTATCCGTTGCCCGAGAAGAAGGTCTCCATGTTGTCGAAATAGCTGTTGCCGCCGTAGAAATAGGTCACGTTGTATCCCTTGTCGCGCAGCAAGGCTCCTGTGGAGTGCATTCCGGCGTTGTTCGGACGCTTGATGATGCTCTGGCCCGGGCAGGGCGGCAGCGAGAGCGTCACGGCCTCCAGGCCGCGCACCGTGCGGTTGCCCGTGGCGTATACGCGGTCGAACGCCAGTCCCAGTTTGTAGAGCGAGTCGAGTGCGGGCGTGATCCGTTCCGTGTTGCCGAACCGCTCCATGTACGAGGCGCTCATGCTCTCCATGGTGATCAGCACGATGTTGCGGCGGATCTCCTCCCCTTCGGCGCGCACGGCGTGCAGGTTGTCGCCCGTGCTTTGGTAGACCCCGTGCACGAAGGCTTCGGCCTCGGCTTCGGGACGCGTGAGGTAGAACTGTTCGTAGTCGAGCGTGTTCTTGACGAAGGCGTCGTAGAACTTGTAGAGTCCGTTGGCCTGCAATTCGTTGACGTAGACGTTGTCGCTGTCCTGGAAGCGGGTGTTGAAGTTCAGCAGCCCGATCGCGGCGAACAGCGCCGCGACGTAGGCCGGTCCGATCACGGCTTTCCACCTCCAGCCTTTCAGGCATTCGGTCTGCACGAGTTCGCTGCGGAAGAAGTACCACGTCACGAGCAGCGTCACGACGACGATGCCCAGCGTCATCGGAATGACGGGGTAGGACTCCATGATGTTGCCCACCACCTCGTTGGTGTAGACCAGGTAATCGACGGCGATGAAGTTGTAGCGGACGCCGAATTCGCTCCAGAAGAAATATTCGCTGATGCCGTTGAAGATGATGGCGCCCACGTAGACGACGATGAAGAGGGCGAACCACACCGTGGTCCAGTGGCTGCGGAATCCGGGCAGGAAGAGCCGCAGTGCGAAGCTGCCGGCCCAGTAGCCCAGCACATAGAGGGCGATTCGCGGCGCGACGCTTCCGTATTCGTCGAAGATCGTGTTGAAGAACGCCACGTAGCAGAACGCCGCCACGAGCAGGGCGAGGAGGATGTAGCCCCACGGCTTTTTGTACTTGGTGCGCGAAACGCTCAACATGAAGAGCCAGAGGAAAATGAATCCCGCCGTCGCGGCGCAGAAATCGTTCACGGCGCCCAGCAGGAAGACTTCGCACCATTCGCCGAATGAGAAGGCGAGTGAGGTGGTCTGCTCGTTGAAAAGCAGTACGACGCGCAGCACGAGGCCGACGGCGACGGTCAGCAGCGACAGTTTGAGATAGAGGCCGGAGACCAGCCGAATACTTTTTTGCATGATGAATTTGGTAATTAACGGTACAAAGTTAACCATTTTCAGCCCGTTCGGAAAAAGAAAAGGCAGTCAACTGGGTGACTGCCTTGTTCTGTCGGTTTGAAAAATTGATCGTTTTGTCGCTTACTTCGACGGGCGCATGACGACCTTCACGAGGTTTCCGTCCGCAAGGATCTTCTTGGCGAGCGCCTGCACGTCGGCATTGGTCAGGTCGCGGATCGCCTGTTCGTGGTCGGCGATGTAGTTCAGGCCCGAGCCGTATTTGATCTGGATGTAGCTCATCCATGCGCCGTTCTGTTCGAGGCTGTTCTTCCAGCTCTTGAGCATGAATTCGCGGTTTTTCTCGATGTCCTCGCTCTTGGGACCGTTGGCTGCGATCTCCTCGATCTCCTTCATCACGATCTCGCGCAGTTCGTCGGCCATCTCCTCGTTGGTGTCGAACGAAATGGTCATGCTGTAAGTCTCGCGGGGGATGTACTTCGTCGAACCCTGGACGCGCACGCCGTAGGTTCCGCCCTTCTCCTCGCGGATCGAAACGAGATAGCGCGAATTGAGCGCCTGCGTCAGGAACGTCAGGGCCATTTTGTTCTTGAGCGTGTAGGGCATCTCACCCGAGAAATGGTAGTTGACCGAGACCTTCGGCTGCTGCATCGGAGCCGTGAACTCCTCCGTAACCTCGCCTTTCACCGGATAGGCCTTGTCGTCGACGTAATTGATCGGTTTGCGGGCGGCGGGGATCGAACCGATGTATTTCTCCACGAGGGGTTTCAGCGTTTCGGGGTCGATGTTGCCCACGAACGTGAAGACGAAGCCGTTGGCTCCGGGGTAGAGCTTGGCGTAAATGCCGGGCAGCTGTTCGAAGTCGAACTTATTGACGATCTCCGTCGAGATCATCTGACGGCGGGGATTGTGGCCGTAGGTCACGTCGGCCACCTTCTCCTGCATCAGGAAGTCGGGATTCGACTTGGCATTGGCGAGCTGGGCGAGGAGCATCTTCGTGAGATTGTCCACGTCGTCCTTGTTGAACCGGGGCTGCGTGAAATTGAGGTAGAGCAGCTGGAGCATCGTCTCGATGTCCTTGGGCGAGCAGACGCCGCCCATGGCGCTGGTGTAGTTCTCCACCGAGGGCTGCACCGAGGCCGTTTTGCCCGAAAGCTGTTTCTTGAGTTCCGTGGCCGAGAATTTGCCGACGCCCGACATCGAGTTCACGGCGGGCATCATTTCGCCCATGTAGTACTCCTCGTCCGAGAGCAGCGACAGGCCGCCCTTGCCGACTACGCCCAGGCGCACTTCGTCGGCCTTGAAGGTCGTGGGTTTCACGACGACCTTCGCACCGTTGGCCAGCGTCCATTCCGTCGTTCCGAGCTGTTTGTCCTCGACCGTCTTCTTCACGGGCGAGCCTTTGAGCACGGTCCCTTCTGCGATCAGCGGCTCCTTGACCACGTTGTCCTCATAGGCCGTGACTTCCGATGCGGCCACCTTGTCGCGGATGGCGAGAATCTCCTCGGCGGTGGGCGTTGCGACGCCCTCCTTCTCGGGAGCGTTGATCACGATCACCTGATTCGTCGGGAGAATGGTCTGCTTCGCGAAGGCGTTGACGGCATCCACGTTGAGCATCTTGATCAGCATGCTGTCGAGCTGCCATTCGGTCTCGGCATCGGGCATCGGCTGGTTTTTCTGGTAGTTGTTCAGATAGGTCTGCACGAATTCGTTGTTGCGGCGGTCGTTGCGGTTGGCGTACGAGCGTTCGGCCTGACGCATCAGGTTCTCCTGGGCGCGTTCGAACTCGCCCTGCGTGAATCCGTAGCGGCGCACCTTCTCCATTTCGGTATAGAGGGTCTCGAAGCCGCGGGCCAGCTTGCCGTCTTCGGTCATGGCCACGAATACCGTGGCGTCGAGCGTCGGGATGATGCCGATCACGTCGCCCGTGCCCATGCCGGCGCCGAGGAACGGCGCGTCGGGCTGCATGGCGATCTCCTGCAGGCGGGCGTTCTCCATCGTGGACATGTAGGCTTCGATCACGTTGTTGGCCTCGGCCAGCACCGTGTTGGCGAGCTGTTCGGGAAGCGCCGGGCGCTTGATGAAGAGCTGCACCTTCGTACCCTGCATTTCGGGATCGGTGTAGATGCTGACGATCGGCTCCTCGTTGTCGGGAACCACGATGGTCTCCTTCTGCGATGCGCCGGCGGCGGGAGCCGGAATGTCGGCCATCAGCGTCTTGATCTTCGATTCGATGGCATCCACGTCGATGTCACCGACCACGATTACGGCCTGGTAGTCCGGACGGTACCATTGTTTGTAGAAATCCTCCAGCTCCTTGTGCCGGAAGTTCTTCAGCCCGTCGAGGTAGCCGATCAGGTTGCGGCGCTCGTATTTCGTGCCTTTGCCCAGCGCCTGCAACAGCTTCATCGTCGAACGCCACGACGCGCCGTCGCGCGTGCGCAGCTCCTCCATGATCACGCCGCGCTCCGAGTCGATTTCCGACGGCTCCAGCGCGATGAAGTGCGACCAGTCGTGCAGGATCAGCAGCGCCGAGTCGATGATTCCCTCGCGCGAGGTCGGCACGTCCTTCATGTTGTAGCACGTGTAATCCCAGCTCGTGCCGGCATTGAGGTTGGCGCCGAATTTCACGCCCACGGTCTCCAGATACTCCGTGAGCTGTTTGCC
>ERZ791909.1482-NODE-1482-length-16236-cov-7.487300_pt1 | contig 16236 bp, 14 predicted proteins | sample MGYA00510143_ERZ791909 | MGnify/ENA primary metagenome ERZ791909 (study PRJEB30046, sample SAMN00792093) | human gut metagenome | study: EMG produced TPA metagenomics assembly of the A metagenome-wide association study of gut microbiota in type 2... | reverse complement strand
AGGTATCGAGCAACGCCCGCATCTGCTCCAAATGCCGCTTGGCATTGTAGCTTACGATCAACTCCGTAATCTTGGCTGTCAATTCCTGCGTGTTCGTCACCCGCATCTCCCCGGCCAGTCCGTCCGTTGCCACACACATATTGCAACAAACCATGTTCTTGAACCCGATAAAGACTTTGAATTTCTCGAAGCCTTTCTTACTGTAAAGGTTCTCCTGATTGTAGGCCCTTACCCCTCCAACGGTCAGATTGAGTCTGCATCCGTCGATAACCTCCGTTACGGCTGGTATCTCGATGCAGAACATCATCCGCTCGTAATAGATGGTCTTGTCCTCGTCGGTGAGGTCCTTTACGGCCTTGTGGATGGCTTCGGGCGTCCGTCCCTTGACGATATGGCTCACCCGTATTTCGGGCTCCTCCACCGTACAGCTTCGGAACATCCGTTGCGCACACTCCCACATGGTTTCGATGAACTGATTGTGCGATATGGTCACCTCGTTGTCCTTGGAGAATACCGGGGTGATGCAGTCGTTTTGCAGATGACCGAGTGTCACGGCCTTGGTATTGGCCTCGATGAAAGGCTTGCGTGGCTGTTCTTCGGGAGTTTCCCGGAACGGGGATTCTTCCAGCACTTCGAACGAGGGCGAGGGGATAATCAGCTGTGTTGCGTCCCGTGCATCTTCACGGAGCGTAAAGGGCAGTACGTTATTGTGCGACTCTGCCCGCGGGATAGCTTGTTCCATAGTTTGCGGAGGGTTGGGTTCGACATTGGTTGCACCAGTCGAGAATCTGCATCCCGACTTGTTCTGTAAGCGGAAACTCCGCCTTTCCGGCGAAAAGCTCCGTGCGGTCCTTGGAAGCCAGCGCATAATGTTTCATGTTGACATCGAATACGATGGTGAACTCGTAGTCTACATTATCCCGCTGTACGGCTTTAAGACCCACTTTCTCGGGGATCATCTTCCCGTTGCGCTCGTTGAGCACGTACTCCTGCTTGCTCCGCATCGTACAGATCACATGGCACGAGGAGTTCAGAATCCGCTGGATAAAGGCATTCTGCCGGGGCGTGACCTTGGCCCAGTTGGCGAAGGAGTTGCCTTGCAGATTGGCGTGGAAATCCAGCAGGTAATCCCAGCAATGGGAGATGCTGTCGATGATGATTACCTCCATGCCTGCGCTTTCGCAGATACCGATGGCGTCGATGTATTTCTCGGGATTGTAAGGCTCCGAGAGGGAGAGCACGTTGTAGGCTCCCAGGTGGGCATAGAGGTCCGCACTCCCGTTCTCGGTGTCAATGACAGCGATTTTGGACCAGTCGGAGGTCATGCCGTGGGCGATAAGGAGCGACGAATAGGTCTTGCCCGAACCCGAGGCTCCTTGCAGGGCCAACCGCATCTTGGCTGCCCGGCGTTGTGAATGACGTAATTGCATGATGAAATGAATGAATATTGGTTGAACTCGTAATAGCATAATAAAAAGGCCGCTCCCCCGGGTAGAGGAACAGCCTTTCGATGGAAAGATAGACAAGGTTACAGCGTGGCAACCGTGGTAAATTGCGGGTTGTCTCCGGCATTGTGAAGCAAGAGAAACTGCTCGCCGCTCTCCTCGGAGATCACCTCCGAAACGACGGGATGATCGAGCGGTTCTGCGGGATACTTCGAGGTAACGGCGCCCGCCTTATCGCCATATCCGAAGAAATACTTGCCCGTCTGCTCGTTGCGGATGATACGGATTTGCAGAATACCTTTCCACTCCTTGAACTCGTCGAGGGTAAAGGTCCGCAGGAATTTGAGTGTGTTTGTCATAGCCATAAATTTGAGATTCGACAATACGCAGGAATAATAATCCCCAAAGGATAGCCGGGGTCGCACCCCAATCCCGCAAAGCGGGGGGGGATTCGGGGAATATCTTGCGCTCGGACAAGCGTGGGGAGTTGCAAAAAATTTTTGTGGTGAAAAATTTTAGCTTGACATATCCGTATTAGCCACTAACAACCCCTTATTGCTATTATCGTTATCTTCATCACGTAAATCCGCATTTTTCTCCCATTATGATAGGAAAGTTGAATTCGGGGCAGAATTTATGAAGAAATCGCGCGACTTTTTCACCCAAAAAAGGCAGGAATCGAGCCAATTATATTGCAATCAAGGAGCAGATATAGTTACTCCATATTTAATAGTTAATTCTATGAGAAATTGGATTTAGATGATAATATGGCCGGGGAAAAACAATCTTACTTACTCACTTACTTTATTAATTATATACAAGTAAATGAGTATCTAATATTGTTTCAATAAGTCTTAATATTCCCAAATTTGCGAATCGAATTCATCTTGGGATAATACAAAATGATTTAATGTATCATTGGCAGGTGAAATGATGGATATATTTATACCATCATCATATCCAGGGTAAAAATCAACATAGCGATTTAATTTATATTCACTTGTCCGTGAGTTATATTTATAAATTGTAAATATTCCCAGATAGTATCCACCTTTGTCCCATGTAATGACCTCTTTTGCACCAAGATTTATCCCAAAATAGGTTTGCTCAATCACGCTGAATACGCGAGATTTTATCCTAAATTGAGATGTAACATCAATCAAACTATCTGCCTTTATTTTATATATTGTATTAAATACCCCTACTCCATATTGGCCTATGTTTGGTTCTAAATCTGTTATCAACTCCTTTATTCCATCAAAGTCTAAATCCATAAAGCAAAATGGTTCAGTAGACGCTGTTAAATAAATATTAGGAGCAGGCGTATTTGTTTCCTCGTAACTTAAATATATGCTGTCCTGACCATCTTTCGGTATATAATACCATGTGGAGCGTTTGCCTCCATTTACAGAAAAAGATTTATTTGTTACCTTGTTTCTGAAAGTCAGAATAATATTACAATAATCTTTATCTATTGAATCTTGAAATGCAATTCCTTGTACATTGTATCCACATATAGAGTTCTTGTAGTAAAAAGGTACTTGTTTAGGTTCGGAATCATTACAGCCTAACACTACCAGTAATACAATAAATATGACCAAATAACCTTTCATTGGATTCAATACGATTTATATTCGAAATAACCTCTATACAGTATCGTATCAATTACAAGCGAGGCTTGCTCGTAATTTTTATAAAGCGAGAATCCGTAGCCGCCATTAAAGCCATCTATACGAGGATAAAACTTGGAATACTTATGGGTTGTAATATCCATCATTGTCGTATCACCTATCCTTGACTTGATATTATTCAAAAACATCGTCCATTCTCGCTGGTTCATGGAATCAAATTGGAACTCTTGATACTCTGATATTTCATGTGTAAATGATTCACGACGCCAAAGCGAATCTTCTTTATATGCGGGTAAGAGGATGTCAAATAAATGCTCTATCTGGTCCTTGATATGAGATGATGATGGCATGCTTATTCCAATAGTTAAGCATATACCTAATAATAACATCACACCAAATAGTATAGCTATAACAGCTAACGTGTATTTTATAAGCTTAGATAACATTGGCACACAATATTATACTCATTTACTTTATATATCTACTGCAAAGTAAGTGAGTAGATCTATCTTATTTATCGAGTTTCTGCATCACTCCTCCACATTTAGGACATACCGGATTATCTTCGCTCCACTCTTCGACATTCTTTGACCCGCACCACATGCAGAAAGGTTCTGTTGGCGAATAAATCCATTTTGCCTCACCCTTTTCTTGAAGTGCAATAATATCAGGCACACCTTTTAGATATGAATTATCACACAGTCTTTTACAATCCTTACAAGCAAAGGAGGTGAATTTGGCTAATGGTGTACCATCTTCCCAACGATGGCCTACGCAGGAATCGGAGTAGCCGCAGGTGAGGCAGTAGAATCGAGGAATGTTCATAATTCTTATATGTCTATAATAAGAGGGGGCCGAATATCATCCAACTAATACCTTTCATAAAAGCCCCTACTAAAAGTCCAAAGATTATTCTTTGTACTAAATTAACATCCTCTGAATCGTTTATGCCGAATATGTCAAAGAATCCCATCAGAAACCCAATAATGGCACATATCCAAGTTATAACTGATACAAATTCATACATATAGAGTGAGTTTAACAATTTGACCTATATGCAGGAGAAAAAGACTATCCCATTTTCTCTGCTATAAGACGTTCCATTGTTTCTCTGATCTGATTAATCATCAGATGTTGATCCATCTCCATTGGAAAGGAGAACATGCGCGACACCTTGCCTAACGCTGGTTGCCCAACTATGATAGCAACTGACACTTCATCGAAATTCTGCGCAATTCCTACGCTAAGTAATGATGAATTTTGTCCGTGGACAATCAATGAAATGGAATCTTTCTTTTCTGCTATTATTCGCCCACCCATGGCAAGATATTCATTAATTAGGGTCGCATATACAACCCTCATTCCTCCCATAGAGACGATTTTATCAGCTGTCTTGTTCTTATTATTCAATCCCCATATAAACCAGATGATAAGGACTGCAATGACTATTAATACGATTGCCATGATAATACAGTATTTTTAGGTATATTTTGTAATACTCTCGTAGATATTATTTCTCTCGATGAATCTTTTCAGCTTGCCGCATTAGCTTATTCAGACCAACATATGTTCCTAATATAATAAGAGGAAGGGCAGCGCAATAGAGTAAAAGCTCTGTTATATCATAATAATCAATTATACCATTAAATGGGAATAAGCGTTTAATCTGATATTCAAGATCCTCTCCTTCTATTATACTCAATAAAAAGAATATAAGATTAATAAATAACCAGATATAATAAAGTATAACGATGGAATTACGCTTTGAACTCTGTTTATTATGAGCTGGAGATAAAATGAACGTATTATCCAATGGAGAATGCTGTACAGCGCCATTAATAACCGTTTTTTCTTCGGGCAAAAAAGATTGCCATTCCCTCTCTATATAGGAATATTTCTCAGCCTGTAAATCATCCTTATATTTTGCCCAAAAGAACACGCTAATATTCTCAATAGATGGAACTTGTATATCAAAATATTCCTCAAAGAATAAGACCTTACAACCACGATTGTCAACAATATAAGGATAAGGAGCATCATTACCGATAATATCAATATCTTTATCACCAATGATTGATATCACATATTGGTTAATATTCGAGCAGGTTTTAATGAATAATTTGTACTCCCCCAAAGAATTTATTATCTTTTGTAAAGTTGATTTAAGATAATCTAATGTTGGAATAGTCGTATCATTTTCTTGAATCTTATATGCCCCGATTAGAAATGGAATGGTAATTCCCTCCGATATCAATTGATTATCTTTGAGGGTATTTATTAAATTGACAATAAAAGGAACTTGGCTATTCTCAGTAGTAGTGATACCCAAAATAGCATCAACGTTATTATCCATAACTCTACTTTTTTTGACGATTATATAAATGGATGAAGAATATGAGTAACAATATGGCTCCCGCAACCCAAATGAAATTCTTTATAAAAGATACGGTATGGAAAGTAAAGTACTCAGAAGTTACCCATTCGATAAAATTCCAGATTTGCAATACAATGTGCATTATGATACCAATAATAGCACATAAGGTATACGATTTCTTCATATAATAATAATTCCGTTCCGCCCAACTCCTCTACGGGGATTAATAAAAAGAAAGTGTGGAGTTGTTAGTTTATTTACGTGGAGGTTCTGGAATACCTTAACTGAAATAAACAATACCCCACACTTGAGCAGTATATCGAGAATGATATAGCTACGCAAGTGATGAGTGTTTGTATTGCCTATCCCTCAGTTATTGAAATTTTCCAGATTTCCACGTAAGGATAAAAGCTAAACACTTTCATCAATCAATATGTTGCTACCCATCGGATAGCACCACAAAGTTAGAAAATGTTTCTTAAAATACAACGCACTCGCGGGGTATTGTAGATGCAAATTTCAGCTAAAAGTTTTTGAAAATCAAGATTGACCCGGTAGAATGTTTATCATAACTTTCGGGGAAGTCTTGACTATGATATTCATTAAAAAACTCGCCAATTCTGACAAGTTTTTACATGTAAATACTCACTTAGTTTGATATATAATTAAAGAATAAGTGAGTGAAATTTTTCATAAAAATCAAGTTTCCTATCATAATGGATAAGAATATGGACTTGTTATTAGGAATATAGGTGGTTATATGTGATTATGAAAATTTTGGTACATTTTCTTCGCACCATATCTCCACACTCAATTTCGGCGCAGTTCCGATATGCTTTATAAATTCATCTATCATTATGGCGTACACGTAGTCCTGATATTCCCGGGTTGTTACGATGGAATCGTGTATCGTGAATATGGGTACGCTTTGTTTCCGTTCCTCCCAAATCCGCAGGCAGCACCTGTGCAATATGATTGTGCTTTCGATGGATTGCAAGGCCCGTGACAATCTGCTGTTGGGCTTCTCCATCTTGCAGTCCGGATATTTCCGCTTGATGATTCGGAACAGTTCCGCCACTTTCGGATATAGCCGGGTTGAAAATACCCGCTTCAACTCGTTTATCATGGGGTTATCGTGCTGTCCCTGGTTGCCGGAGAATAGCATGTAGAACATCAGTATCTTGGCATCTTTACGTTCTATGGGTGATTGTCCCTCTTGTAAATTCCGGTTCGCTATGTCCCGGATTTGCTCGTAAATGGTACCCTCCGATACCAGCCGTATGTACTCTGCAATATCCCTGTCTGCGAGTGTTTCAAAGAATTTTCTAATCTTATCTATCAAAGTCGGGGATTGGAACAACTCCCGGATATTTGCAGGCAGGTCATACAAAGTCAGCGGCAGTTCCGCGCCCTCCTGCCAAAATCGTGGATTCAGCAGCAGGCAGGATAGATAAGGTTGGCAATTCTTGATGTCTATGCTCACCAATGGCTGACCGTCGTAGGTGATGAAGTTCCGCAGGTCTTTCTGAATATTGGTGAGTACGGAATGAAGCCGATGTACGTTCTCGTCTATACTCGGCCCATATTCCCGCTCCGTAATCAGGTTGATATTCCGCAGGGCCGCCATATATTGCGTGCGGGGATTCTTGGGGCAGTTCTTATCCCGGTTCCAGTCCCACGATTTATGCGAATCGTCCTGCATTTTAAGCCTGCATATCGCTTCTGCATAATCATAAGCCTGCGGATTGATCCTAAGTTTACGCTGGTCATACCAATAGAATAGGTAGGGATAATTTTTCCGGTCCTCGGCATTGTTCCGCTTGGAATTTTCGTAGTTGCCGATCTCTGATTCTACGGAACGAAACGTTTTGCTCGTATATGAGTCTGCCCACTTGTACCATCTCGATTTCTCCCCGATGATATACTGCTCGTCGCAGACCAATACGCCCGTATTGACCAGATAGTCTATGTAATATTTACAGTCCTTGAGGTGATTGCGAAGCGTCGGAGTATGGATAGGAACAAAGCCGTCTTCACGGATCAAATCCGAGTTCCGGGCGGGAATGTCCGCAAGCAGATTCAAGATGTAGAGAGCCTTGAAATCCCGAAATGCTATGTGCTTGAATCCGTACTCCTGCGGAGGATATTGTTCTTTGTGGCGTTCCAAGTCGAAATTCTCGGGCAGGCTTATATGGCTTTTTTTGATTTTGCCCAGGCACAGCAGACATAACGATACGCCCTTTTGCAAGGCTTTATTGGGCCTGCGGAACAGATTTTTAACCCAATTTACGAATTTTATCCATAATTTCTTCATACCCATTATGATAGGAAATTTGATGCGTTGTATTACATTAGTTCTAAAATACGGTTTACCGTCGTAGTGGCCGCGATTCGTTGCAAGGGCTCGAATCCCATATCCCTGACGGCTTCCACCGTTCGAAAATTTGTCTTGTTATGCGAGCGTTTCTCCTCGAAGAAACAATGATACAGCTTGATGGCTTCACGATTGCTTTTCAGCTCCCGGGCTTGGATATTTATCAGTACGGCATTCATCTTTTCCCGGATTTCATCGCTCGTCATACGGGTTCCCGCCGGGAAATAATCCCTCAATAGGATTCTGAACGGATGGTCGTCTGCAAGGCATGCGAAGAATATGCTCCTGCGCAAATTCCGATACCATACTGCATTCCAGTTTATTCCGCTTTTCGTCAGCCGGGGTGTCAGTATATCTATGAGTTTATCCAGCGGAACGTAGGGATATAACTCCTTTACCCGCTTCAAAAACGTGCGGCCATGCCTGTTATCCCGCGGTTTGCGAATCATCCGGTCCAATACATCGTCCGTTATGGGGCCTTGCGATTTGGCCCGTAATAGTTCGTCAATCGAGGACTGCACGTATTGTATGATGATATTTTTCCGGTTCTCCCGGTCAGTCTCTTCGATTTGAATCTGCTCGGTATTCTTTTTATGAGAGTGATATGCAGTATTGCAAATCTGGCATGTTTCGCGCAAAGTTGCAAAGAAGCGTTCTTTGCTCGTATAGGTCTCGGTGCATAATTGCTGGTATTCTCCCAGCGCGTCGATATTCAGATAGGCAGGTACTACCTTGCCATGAATGTTGCGGCGAATGATGCTGATAGGCTGGCTTCCGAATATGCTGTGCTTGCTGCGTTCTACGATGGCGTCTTTAACGTCCGCAAAGTTTGCGGGCAGGACATTTTCGCAGGATTTCTGTATATCTTCCGAGCTGTTGGCGAATTGGCTCAATATTTCGGCTTTGCGCTCGTATTCTTCAAGTGGTATTGCTTCTGCCGGGGTCTTGGGCTTGTAAAAGGCGTATATGATGGTTTCGCTTAATAACCCCAGTTCATCCCTGCATCTGCCCGAAATCTGATACATCCTTTCCGGTGATAACAGCGTTTGAATGCGTCGCGGGTCGGAAACTGTCAGCAGATGAAACCGCTCCTCAATATCCACCCCGACAAAGTAGGTGCTTGTGATAAAGGTGATCGGGGTTGCCAATTTTCCGGAGTGCAGGGACCGATAGTATTTTCCGACCATCGCTTGGCTTTGGGAACTGCATGCTACCGAGCAATCCGCCTGCAATTCAACGGGCAATAACCGGATTACGGTATTGATGGAGCGTATGGAGTTATAGGCGACAACGATTTTGTCGTTCGGATAACGCTCCCGGTAACGGATCAGCGTATCCGCGACCTCTCGGTGCATATTATTCGTCCGAATGACATCCACGGGCCGTTGCTTCGGATGCTCGTAGTTGATTTCCAACAAAGGTTCCTCTTTCAACTGCGGATGGGTGAACGGGCGTATCGTCGCAGATACAAGGCTTCGTTTGATCGGCGGGAATTCGAGGTAATAGTCGATGACATTCTCCATCGCTTCACGGAACTTGCCATCGGACTGGAACGTGTCTATTTCATCGACCATGATATACCAGTCCATCTGCGGTTCATGCAGTTTTGTGATAGGAATATTCAATGGCGGAAGCGAGGGATCATGCTTTAACTTTTCGGCGTATTCTTCGAGTTTTTTTCTCACAAATCTTGTGGGCTCTTCTTTGATGTATTTGATCTGCTCCATCACACGGCCTAAACTGTCTGCTACCACGAGGATTTTCTTGTAAGGGAAAGTACTCGTTCGCTTCTCCGCGATATAGCTGCGGATTTGTTCATCCGTAGGACTTTTGCATTTCTCCTCCGGAATATCGCTTCCGACATAGAGGAAGCGGTTCGATGTCCGCTCCTTGTTATAGCCCCGCAGGTATTTCTGATAGGCCAGTTTTTTGGTCGGGAGGACGATGATCGTATCGCGCGGTTGATTCAGTGCCAGGGTGGTGGCTCCGATGCCCGGAACGCTTTTCTTGACGATACCATAGGGCAGGCTGGTGAAAATTCCGCCTAACTTGGCTCTCGGATAAAGCAGCGTCAGCCGCATGCAGTCTATGCGCTTATGCGTATCGTCGTGATAGATGATTTCATACCGGACCGGATTTTTCTCGTCGTTGAATGTGTCTATGAGAGCTCCGTTGTACATGTAATTCCGGTAATAGCCTATGCCATCGCAGTAACCGCTGATATTCGGATAAAAGATTTCATAGCGAGGGTCCTCTATCTTTACGGTATTGGCTGGGAGTTTCTCCCATACAGAGGGCTTGGGTTCGACCTTATCGTCATTCATACATGGAACGCCTTTTAGAAAAGACCGCCTACGCTCTCACCATAGGCGGGTTTGAGTAGTGGTAAAGATAGGAGAAACTCTTGACTTCTCCAATTTTTCAGGCTGTCAAATGGCTCGCTATAACAGGTTTTTCAAGGCTTCGTCGATTTGGCTGTTCTCGAATGCGTCGAGGTAGATTTGGGTGGTGGATAGGTCGGAATGTCCCAGCGATTCGGATATGAGAGCCACGCTTACGCCCGACCGTTTGAGCACGCTGGCGAAAGTATGACGGGCAACATAGGTTGTCAAGGTTGTTTTCAGCCCCAATAGCCGGCTCCATTCCCGCAGTCCCTTGTTTACGTGTGTGAGGACTTTATGGATGCGGTTGTGCATTTGCTGCTCTGTCCTGTGTATCTTCCGGTCAAGGATCGGAAAGACGTACTGATCGCTGTCGGCCTCTTCCGTCGTGTATTTGGCGATGATTTGACGGGCTTGGGCCGTGAGAGGGCAGGACAGCTGTTTCCCGGTCTTATGGCGGGTATAATACACTCGGGAGCCTTCTATATTGCAATGCCGCAACGTGGCGATGTCCTTGAAATTGATTCCTGCGGTAAAGTAGGAGAATAAGAAGATGTCGCGGGCAAACTCCATATAGGGCGAACGTGTCGCAGGTAATTCCGCTTGCATCAATCGTTGGATGTCCTCTTTATGTACTGCCCGTTTGCGGGTCTGTGTCCATAGCCGTCCGACTTTATAAATTGTGAACGGGTTTTCCTTGCAGATAAACACTTTGTCTGCCAATGCCTTGTTGTAAACGGCTTTCAATACGCTGATTTTGGTAGCTATGCTGTTCGAGGTACAGCCCGCTTCGTGTAGCTTTTGTTCCAGACCGTGCAGGTGTGCAAGCGTCAGTTCATCGAATCTGAGCGAGGGAGGCAGGGCTTTCTGCAATGATACTTGCGTGAAATGGTATTTGACGGCTGTGTTTATCTTGCCCTGCGCTTGTAGTCGGGTTACTGCTTGTGCAAAATATTCAGCTATCGTGCAGTTGTTCTTCCGCCCGTTGGTTTCAAGAAGATTATCGAGGGTGATGTCCGCTTCCAGCACTTCAAGCCGTTTCAGGCGTTTGTGATATTCGGCGAGCAGGCTGTCGATGCGGTACTGCATCTCCTGCGATTCTTCGTTCTGAATGATAAGACGTTGATTCTGAGTATCCCAAGCCATAGGAACGATTGCTATTCCGGTGCTGACATAGCGAATTCTCGGGCCTTGGGTAAATCTCAGGTGAACGGGGACGGTCCCGTTTTTGTTCGCCTTGTCTCTGCGACAAACGACGTTAATACTGATAGTCATGGCTTTACGTTGTTTGCAGCGTGCACCACTATCTGCCGTTTACCCATGAAATTCGGGTAAAAATTCGGGTAAAAAATCGCCCCGAATCGGGTCTTTTTGGCCGTATTTTCATGAAAAAAGCGGCTACCTTGTTTTGGTAACCGCTTGATTATCAGAGCTGACACCGGGACTTGAACCCGGGACCTCTTCCTTACCAAGGAAGTGCTCTACCACTGAGCTATGTCAGCAACATTTCTCTTTCGAGTGGTGCAAAAGTACATAAGAAAAATGAAAAGACCAAAAATTTGTACACTTTTCATAATTATTTTCTACCTTTACTACCAAATCATAATAAAAACCAGATGAAACGCATCTTAATAGTAGGCGCAGGCGGTCAGATCGGTTCCGAACTGACCGTTTACCTGCGCAGTATCTACGGCGGCTCGAACGTCGTCGCTACCGACATGCGCGAGTGCCGGTCGCTGGCCGGGGACGGTCCTTTCGAGGTGCTCAACGCCCTCGACGCAACGGCCATGGCCTCGGTCGTGGCCCGTCACCGCATCGACACGATCTTCAACCTCGTGGCCCTGCTGTCGGCCGTCGGCGAACGCAATCCCCAGATGGCCTGGAACGTCAACATGGGGGCGCTCAACAATTCGCTCGAAGTGGCCCGGCAGCACCATTGCGCGCTGTTCACCCCCTCGTCGATCGGCGCCTTCGGGCCGTCGTCGCCCAAGGACAAAACCCCGCAGGACACGATCATGCAGCCGACGACGATCTACGGCATCTGCAAGGTCACGGGCGAACTGCTCGGGAACTACTACCACCACAAATACGGCGTCGACACCCGTTCGGTGCGTTTTCCGGGCATCATATCGAGCGTCACGCTGCCCGGCGGCGGTACGACCGACTACGCCGTGGAGATTTACTACGAGGCGATCCGGAGCGGCAAATTCACCTGTCCCGTTCCGTCGGACGTCTACATGGACATGATCTACATGCCCGACGCCCTGCGCGCCTGCGTCGAACTGATGGAGGCCGACCCTGCGAAATTGATCCACCGCAACAGCTTCAACCTCGCGTCGATGAGCTTCACGCCCGAGATCATCTGCGCCGAGATCAAAAAGCGTCTGCCCGCCTTCACGATGGACTACAACGTCGATCCCGTGAAGAAGAAGATCGCCGAGAGCTGGCCCAATTCGCTGGACGACACCTGCGCCCGCGAGGAGTGGGGCTGGCGGCCCGAGTGGGACCTCTCGCGCATGACCGACGACATGCTGGCGCACATCCGCGCGAAGCTGGGTGCGGAATAAGTGAAAAGAGGCGGCGATTTCGGCCGCTTCGGCAACTGAACAGCCTATGAAACGAATTGTCCGGATCGTCGTTGTCTCTGTGCTGTTGCTTGCGGCAATTGTCGCTGGCGGCAGTCTCTACATGCTCTCCTATTCGCTCCGGCCCGATGCGACGATGCGGGCCAAGAACGCTTCGTCGTATGAATATATGTACGGCGAATATCCTTTCCTGCGGCCGTGGGTCGACAGTCTGGAGCGCACCGGGGCCTTGCGCGACACGGTGATTCTCGGATCGGAAGGCGAACGGCTGCACGCGATCTATGCGGCGGCTCCCCGTCCGACGGACCGGACGGCGGTGATCGTCCACGGCTATACGGACAACGCCGTGCGGATGCTGATGATCGGCTATCTCTACAACCGCGACCTGGGTTGCAACATCCTGCTGCCGGACCTTTATTACCACGGGCAGAGCGAAGGCCGTGCCATCCGGATGGGGTGGAAGGACCGCTTCGACGTGCTGCGGTGGATGGACATTGCCAACGACATCTTCGGCGGCGACACCCGGATGGTGGTCCACGGGATTTCGATGGGCGCGGCGACGACCATGATGGTCTCGGGCGAGGAGCAGCAGCCCTATGTGAAATGTTTCGTCGAGGATTGCGGCTATACGAGCGTCCGGGACCAGTTTTCGAAAGAGCTTAAAGAGCAGTTCGGGCTTCCGGCCTTTCCGCTGCTCGACGCGGCGAGCTGGCTGTGCGGCCTGAAATACGGCTGGACTTTCGGCGAGGCTTCGTCGCTGGAGCAGGTGAAGAAGAGCCGGCTGCCGATGCTGTTCATCCACGGCGACGCCGACGATTACGTGCCGACGCGGATGGTCTATCCGCTTTACGGGGCCAAGCCCGGCGACAAGGAGCTGTGGGTGGTTCCGGGAGCGTCGCATGCCAATTCGTACCGCGACAACCGGGAGGAGTACACGCGCCGCGTCGGGGAGTTCGTGGGTCGGTATATCGGTGGCAGGGCGGAGTGAATTGAGCCGCCCTCGATGTGGAAGCGTGTGATTTGGAGCAGGCGCAGGCCTTCTGCCGGATTCTGGCGGAGACCGTCGGGAAACTCCCGGCCGAAGTGCGCGGGCGGCTTTACCGCCCGGCCGCCGAGAACTGCGTGAAAGGGACGGTCCTGACGGGAGCCGTTGGACGAACGAAAAAACCGGAGGTCTGAACCTCCGGTTTTTCGTTTGTCGGAAGGAACGCTCCTTCCGGCGGGAATCTCTTACTCGGCTTTGCCGTCCGAACCGAGAACCTCCTTGATCTTGTGGATGTAGAGCTTCTTCATGTTGTCGCGGGCGGGACCCAGGTACTTGCGGGGGTCGAACTCGGCGGGTTTGGTGGCGAAGACCTCGCGGATGGCGGCGGTCATGGCCAGACGCGAGTCGGAGTCGATGTTGATCTTGCAGACGGCGCTCTTGGCGGCCTGGCGAAGCTCCTCCTCGGGAATGCCCACGGCAGCCTTCAGCGCACCGCCGTACTTGTTGATCGTCTCGACTTCCTCCTGGGGAACCGACGACGAACCGTGCAACACGATGGGGAAGCCCGGAAGCTCCTTTTCGATGGCGGCCAGTACGTCGAAAGCCAGGGGAGGCGGAACCAGACGGCCCGTCTTGGGATCTACGGTGCACTGCTCGGGGGTGAACTTGTAGGCTCCGTGCGAGGTGCCGATCGAGATGGCCAGCGAATCGACGCCCGTCTTGGTCACGAAGTCAACGACCTCTTCGGGCTTGGTGTAGTGGCTGACCTCGGAAGCTACCTCGTCCTCGACGCCGGCCAGCACGCCCAGTTCGCCTTCGACCGTCACGTCGTGCTGGTGAGCGTACTCCACGACCCGCTTCGTCAGGGCGACGTTCTCGTCGTAGGGGAGCGCCGAACCGTCGATCATCACCGACGAGAATCCCATGTCCACGCAGCTCTTGCACAGTTCGAACGAATCTCCGTGGTCGAGGTGCAGTACGATCTGGGGTTTGGCCCAGCCCAGTTCCTTGGCGTACTCCACGGCTCCTTCGGCCATGTAGCGCAGCAGGGTCTGGTTGGCGTAGTTGCGCGCACCCTTCGATACCTGGAGGATGACGGGCGACTTGGTCTCGGCGGCAGCCATGACGATAGCCTGGAGCTGCTCCATGTTGTTGAAGTTGAATGCCGGAACGGCGTAACCTCCTTTGATGGCCTTGGCGAACATCTCGCGCGTGTTCACAAGACCCAGATCTTTGTACGATACCATAGTATTTGAAATATTAGTGAATTTGTTGCACTCAAAAAACCGCACAAATTTACTAAAAATTCTAAATAACAGGCCTTTTTTGTGAAAAAAATAACAGACGAACCGGGAAATCGTTGTACAATCCGGATTGTTTTTCGTAAATTTGCAGGGATTTTCGGATGGGCGGGACATGCGACCGCATTTTCCGGCCGCATGCGGCAAGTCCTTCCCGGGAACGGGTTTCGGGCGGGCCGGATTTGCAGGCGCGGCTGAAGGCCGCGAATGGGCGGCGGTCCGCGACGGGCAGACAGGAAGCAACATACAAACATTATAAATACTATGGCAGATTTCATCTATCAGGAGCCGTTCCCCGTGGGGGAAGACAAAACCAAGTACCGTCTTTTGACGAAGGAGTACGTGAAGGTCGTGGAGTGCGACGGACGCAAGATCCTCAAGGTCGATCCCAAGGGCCTCGAACTGCTTTCGAAGGAGGCTTATGCCGACGTGTCGTTCTACCTGCGCGCCGCGCATCTCCAGAAACTGCGCAACATTCTCGAAGACCCCGAAGCCACCGACAATGACAAGTTCGTGGCCTACACGATGCTGCTGAACCAGACCGTCTCGGCCGAAGGCGAACTGCCCACCTGCCAGGACACCGGCACGGCCATCTGCATCGGCCACAAGGGCGAGGATGTCTGGACGGGGGCCGACGACGCCGAGTGCATCGCCCGGGGCGTTTACGAGACCTACAAGGACCGTAACCTGCGCTATTCGCAGGTCGTGCCCTTTACGATGACCGACGAGAAGAACTCGGGCACGAACCTTCCCGCGCAGATCGACATCTACGGCGGCAAGCCCGGCATGGAGTACGAGTTCCTCTTCATCACCAAGGGCGGCGGCTCGGCCAACAAGACCTTCCTCTACCAGCAGACCAAGGCGTTGCTGAACGAGGAGTCGCTCACGAAATTCATCCAGCAGCATATCTTCGACCTCGGCACGTCGGCCTGCCCGCCCTACCACCTGGCCATCTGCATCGGCGGCACGTCGGCCGAGATGTGCCTTTCGACGGTGAAGAAGGCTTCGGCCGGCTACCTCGACGAGCTGCCCACCTCGGGCAACGAGGGCGGACGCTGCTTCCGCGACCTGGAATGGGAGGAGAAGGTGCTGAAAATCTGCCGCGAGAGCGGCGTCGGCGCCCAGTTCGGCGGCAAGTACCTCGTGCACGACGTGCGGGT
>ERZ791909.1480-NODE-1480-length-16270-cov-6.573481_pt1 | contig 16270 bp, 8 predicted proteins | sample MGYA00510143_ERZ791909 | MGnify/ENA primary metagenome ERZ791909 (study PRJEB30046, sample SAMN00792093) | human gut metagenome | study: EMG produced TPA metagenomics assembly of the A metagenome-wide association study of gut microbiota in type 2... | reverse complement strand
CACGTCACGACCCCGCGCACGGTGGCTTTCGGGTCGATCTTCGACCAGTCGACGCCGTCGTCGGGCGAAGGGAGCGGATCGACGGGTTTTTCCTGTTCTCCGGGATCGTCGCCCGAACCCGAACAGCATATGCCGCCGGCGGATATTGCGAACAGGGCGGCCAATAAAAGCAACAGTTTTTTCATGGTTGCGGTTTTTGCGGTTTGCGGCATGGGACGGCTTTCGGGAAAAGCGGGGAAAGGACGGTCGTCCTCTCCCCGCTTCGACCGTTCGTTACACGCCGCTATTTGTTATAGCGGATGGCGAAATATTCGAGGCTGCTGGCGTGTTCCGCGGCCAGGGCAGCACCGCTGGCGCTCTGGTTCAGGCGCGCGTTGGCGTAGTCGGAGCCGTCGCTGCAGAGGTCGCTCGTCGGGCGAAGCCGGATGTAGACGTTTTCGTGGCCGAGAATCTCCTGGGGAAGTTCGAAGTCGATGCTTTTGTAGGCCACGCACGACGAATAGAGCGTGTTCGCCCAGACGGAAACGTCGGGGATGGTGTATTCGCCGATCAGGTTCCACTGCGAGTCGTCCTTTGCGGCCTGCGAATCGGTCAGCGACCATTCGGCACACCAGAAACGGGGCGAGAAGAAGCTCTGCTGCGTGTTCATGACGGAAATCTGCATCGAGATATGCGATGTCGTGATGCCTTCGGTCGAGAAGTTGATCAGCCAGGCGTAGGGGCGGTCGGTGTCGTCGTCCCACCAGAAGTGGTTGGCGAAGGCGGTGTAGCAGGAACCGTATACATTCCCCTTGCCGCGCATACCCGTGCTGCCGTTGTAGTTGATTTGCGTGGAATTCGTCGCAATCTCATTGTTGCCCGGCCAGCCACCCGTGCCGTTTGCCGCGTTTTTATCCTTGGCATAGGGACCGCACCACTCCAGCGTTCCGTCGGGATTGCGGCTCACCAGATCGTCCATCAGCGGATTCCAGCTCTCCTTCGCGGGGTCGATCACTACGCCGATGCCGTTCTTGTTGCCGAAGTTGGCGCCGAAGATATAGGAGGCGTTGTTGCCGACGGGACCCAGGTATTCGTAGGTTCCGCCGCCCCACATGTGCTGCTGGAAGGTGGCCTGCAGGTACTCTTTGCTGGCGGAGCCGGTGTACTTCTCCTGATAGGTGTGCGTCAGGTAGCCGTTCGTTCCGTAGGTGGGTTTCTGGACCTTGTTCTCCAGGTCGGGATTCCAGTAGCGGTACTCCGTCAGCAGGGCCGAGAAACCGTCTTCGACGCTGTTCTGCATGTTGTCCCAGATGTCGCCCTTGGTCTGGTGGCGGATCTGGTAGCGGCCGATGAAGCCGAGCGTCGGATCGTCGTCCATTTCGGCCGGGTCGGCTCCGTCGCGCCATTCGAAACGCGAGAAACGCTCGTGGACGATGACGCCCGAAATCTTGCCCGAGCCGTAGGGCAGGCGCGTGCCGTCGCTGCGGTAGGCGCAGTTGGTGTTGGTCAGCATGTACATGTCGTCGCCGTTGATGTCGCGCACGAGCAGCGGGTATTTGCTGATGCGGCTTGCGCCCGTGCCGATCGCATAGCCCTCGTTGATGGGCGTGATCGCGCCTTTGCGTACGGGGAACTCGACGTCCTTCAGGGTGACGTAGGTGTAGATGTCGTCGTCGGTGAGCTGGCTCATCCACTTCTCCTTCACGGGAACGTCCGATGCCGAACCCGCAATGCGCGAAATGACCATCGCCTTGGTGACGTTGCGCAGTTCATAGCGGTCGGGGGTCTCGACCAGGTAGCCCGAGGCGCCCTGAATGAGGATCTGCACGTGGTCGTACTGTTCGAAGACGTTGTCTTCGGCCGTGGCGGTCTGGACGGCGATGCCGTATTTGCCGTCGTAGGTTTCGAGGTAGACGGTCCGGTCCGATATGCTGTAATCAATCTTTGCGGTCGTGCTTTGCGTGTTCTCACCCGCATTGTGGTTCTTGGTGTTGCTCACCACGATGCCTTCGAGGATGACGTAGTCTTCGACCTTCTTGTTCATGGCATACGTCCGGCGGAACTCCTCGAATGTGATCTGACGTCCGAGGGTCTCCTTCGCCGTGCGTTGCAGGAGGTTGAATTCGACGGAGACGGTCTCGTCCCAGCCGTCGGTGAAGGAGAGCGACACGGCAGCCGAACGCGGGATTTCATCTGCGGCGTTCGCCTCGGTCGTGATGGCCAGACTGCGATTTTCGCTCTCGGAATCCACGATTTCGAGACTCTCGATCCAATCGGCGTTGTCGGCCTTGGCATACTCGATGTCGACAGTGATCTCCGAGAAGGGAATGTTGGTCTCGATCGGCGAGATGTTCTCGCCGCCGGCTCCGGCGACGATGACGGACGAGTTGGCGAACTCGATCTTGGCGTCCACGAGCGCCTTCTGCTTGACGTAGACCGTGTCGCGGCGCGCGTCCACGTCGGAGCAGAGCACGAAGCCCGCTTTGCGTTTGAAGCCTTCGTTGAATTCGCATTCGGCGGTGATGGCGCCCTTTCCGTCCTCCGTCTCACCGCAGGTCAGGCTGATCCAGTCGGCCTGGTTGATACGCTCGATATGGAAGGCGCTGTTGGCGTAGATGTCGATGTCGAACGTATTCGCATCGGCTTCGACGACGAACTCCTTCTTCAGCGCGCCCAGTTTGACCAGGGCCAGATCGTCGGCGTCGTCGACGCTGCAGGCCGCCGAGGCTGCGCATACGGCCGCAATGCCTAAAAATTTAAATATCGATTTACGACAGTTCATATTCTATACGTTTTATTCGTTGTTGTTTGTTCCGGCCGTGCGCGGCGGACGGTGCATCCGCCGCGCGACCGCAATTCGTTTAGTTGTAGCGTACCGTTATCGTTCCGATACGGGCCTGGCTGTTACCGGCCGCAACGGACGGCGTCAGCGTTCCCTTCTCGATGCCCAGCGCCGTCAGGTAGTTCGAAGACGTGGCTTTGGGGTCGATGTCGGTAACCTTGTCGGCCACCTGCAAGCGCAGAACCACTTTCTCCCGGCCGAAGCAGTCGGCGGGCAGTTTGCGCAGGTGCTCGGTGAAGCCCGGGGTCGAATCCTGCGACGTGGTCGACCACCACGTGATCGAACGCTTCTTGATGATCGGGCTGTCGGGAACGGCCTGGAACGTCGCTCCGCCGTCGACCGAATAGAGCAGGTTCCAGTGCGCCGGGCCGGAGAGGGTCGTGTTGCTCATCGAGCCGTGGCCCCAGACGATGCCGAAGATCATGTTCGAACCGCTGATTCCCTGCGTGGAGAACGAAATGTCGAAGTATTTGCCCTTGTCGGCGTCGAAATCCCACCATTGCTGGGAGAACATGATGCCGCCGTTCGCCACCAGACCTTTCTGTTCGGAGGAGGCGCCTCCCTTGCCCGAGCAGACGACGTTGTTGAAGTCCGATGCTCCGGCCTGTTCGGCGCCGTATTTATTGATCTCGCCTTCGCCGATCTCCGGTATGAGATCGACCTTGCGGTCGTTCCAGTTCCACTCGACGACGGTTTTCGAGAACGGTTCGTCGGTCAGCGCGATCTCCTCGGCGGTCATGGCGCGCAGCTGGTAGCGGCCCAGGTCGCCGAAGCGGATCGGGGCGACGTCGTCAGCCACGACGATGCCGCGGAACGTGCCCGAACCCTGCGGTACGACGGAGTTGAAATCCAGGTCGCGGCCCGAGCTGAAACGCCGCCAGGGAGCGGCCGTATTGGTCAGCATGTAGATGGTCCGGCCCGTGTTGTCGTAGCACATCAGCGGGGCCACGTCCCAGCGCGGGGTAGTCGTGCCGATCGGGTTGATGTTGTCCTTGAACGAATAGCCGTCGGTGCAGTTGGTGTAGGCGCCGTCCTTGCACATGATTTCGAGGTTGGTGACCGACACCAGCGTGAAGATGTCGTCGTCGGTGAGTTCGCCGATCGTCTTCGTCTTGACCGGAATCTTGAACTCGTCGGGCGTCGAGGTTTCGAGGATGTTGGCCGCGGTAAGTCCCGTGATGGTGTAGCACTCGGGGGAGTTCTTCTTTTCGAGCGTGGCCCCGTTCAGGGAGAGGCGCACCTTCGAGAAGCGGGCCGGCGTGTTGTCTTCGGAGGAGGCGAATTTCAGGCAGAAGCCCCACTTGCCGTCGAGGCTCTCGATATAGGCCGTCCGGTCGTTTTCGCCGCGGTCGAAGAAGAACTGTTGGGTCTGGGGACTCGAAACGACGTTCTTGCTGTCGGGGTCGCTGACGATGTAGCCTTCGATATACTGCTGGAGCGTGATCTCGCCCGGAGTCAGGGCGCGCACCGCGGCGAAATCGGCAGCGGTCGGGTAGGGCTTCTGGGTGATTTTGCACGAGGCCGAAACGGAGTTGCCGTGTTCGTCGGTGAAGTTGAGCCGGATCGTGGCGGTGCGCGGCTCCGAACCCTCGTTTTTGGCCAGCGAGAACGTCAGGCCGTCGTCGGTGATCGCGGGCTTCAGAATCCACTCGGCGCCCTCCGCGACGGGAACGTCGTACGCCACGTCGTAACCGATCTGGTCGGAGTAGGGCACGAGGTTGTTGGTCGTGGCCGGAACCGCGCAATCCTGGGCGTAACCTTCGTACGTTTCGGCATTGCTGTCCAGCTTGAGCGCCGGCAGGGCGATGCCCTGCGTGACGGTGAGCACCGATTTGGTGATCTCGCCCTTGGCGTCTTCGATGAAGAGGGTCAGATCGGCGATGCGCGCGAATCCGGAGTCGTTGTCCGTGACCTCGAACGTGATTCCCTTGTAGGTGGCCGAGACGTTGGAGATCCACGGTTCGACGGGCTGCGCCTGCGGCTCGTCGCCGCCTTCGCCGCCCTCTTCGCCCTCTTCGGCGCGGGTCAGGACGGTGACGGGATCGTTGGGCAGGCCGTCGTTGTCGTAATAGGTGACGCTGGCTTCCAGATCGTCGATGCAGTAGCGCAGGTTGGTGCTGATCGGCGTGAAGATCTGCGACCGGGACTTCAGCAGCGTAACCGCCGGTTTCGAGAACGAGAGCGAAGCGTCGGTGATGGCTCCGGCCTGCGAGAACATCACCGTATCGGTCAGGGAACCTTTCTCGAACACGACGCCGATCTTTCTCGAAATGCCGTAGTTGGCCGAATAGGTGAATACGATTTCGTTATTGCCGTATCCCTGGAGTTTGTTGAGGGAGGCCCACTTCACGGGACGCGTGAAGCGCGCCGTCCAGTCGCCGTTCGAGTAGACCAGCACGTGCGTCGAGCCGGCATCCTTGGTCAGGGAAAGTTCGCGCGCCGAGACCGCCAGAGGCAGGTCCAGCTCGAAATCCTCCTGGCAGCCGGTCAGGGCCGTCGTCAGGGCCGTCAGGGCGATCAGTACGCCGGCGACCGATCTTTTCTGTTTATTGAATATTGTTTTCATTCGTCTGAAAGTTTCGGATTATTACAAGCCGTAAGCCTTGTATTCGTTGTTGTCGAGGTTGTTCTTCGAGTAGGTGACCTCCGTGTCGGGAATGGGGTAGTAGCGGTGGCACGGTTTGATCCGGCTGTTAGCCGTGTTGAGTTGCAGATAGGCGTAGTCGCTGTTGTCCGTTACGGCTTCGTACCAGATGCCCCAGCGGACCAGGTCGTACTTGCGCTGGAATTCGCCGAAAAGCTCGCGGGCGCGCTCGTTGCGGATCTCCTCCTCGAGGCGCGCGGGGGTGCGGAAGGTGTACTTGGACAGATTGGCGCGCGTGCGGGTCATGTCGAGGTATTCGACCGCCTTTTCGTAGTTTTCCTTATAGAAATAGCACTCGGCCATCATCAGCAGCGCGTCGGCATAGCGGAAGACCTTGTAGTTGTTGCCGTCGGCCGAGGCCTGCATGTTCGGACACCAGAACTTCGGTCCGCACCACGGGCGGGTGTTGGTGCTGTTGAACGTCTTGTCCTCGTATCCCCATGCCATGTTGTACTTGGCGCGGATGTCCTTGCCCATTTTGGACTGGAGACCCTGGCTGAAATAGACGTTCGGACGCATCGCCGACCAGACGGTCGCCTGGTCGCCCAGTTCGGGAATCTCCACGCCGTCGTAGACCGCCGAGTTGGCCGCACGCGGGTAGGGCTGGCAGATGCAGGCCACGTTGGACGTGTAGGTAAGGGCGCCCTGGGTGTAGGTGTGCTGAATTTCCATGATCGACTCCGGGGTGTTCTTGTTCCGGAACAGGATATTCTCGGCGTAGTCGTACTGCGACAGCGGACCGTAAATCGTTTCGATCTGCTCCAGCGCGTCCAGCGCCACGTCCCACTGCTTGTTCCACATGGCCATCTTGGCGATGAGCATGTAGGCGCAGGAGGCTCCCAGACGATTGGCCTCGTTGTCGTAGGTGCGGGTTTGGGCGGCGAGGGGAGCTATCGACTGAAGGTCTTCGATGACCTTGTTGCGGGTCTCGTTGGCGTCCATGCGCGGCAGCACCTGAATCCGGCTCAAAACCTCGTTGTCCGTAACGTCGTCGAAATAGAACGGAACGTTGCCGAAGAAGCAGGTCAGCGTCCAGTAGAAGAACGCCCGCAGGGTTTTCGCCTCGCAAAGCAGCTGGTGGTACTGCTCCTCGCTGATCACCTCGTTTTTATAGGCGCGCTCGATGCCGTTGACGGCGAAGTTGCAGCGCTGTACGCCGAGGTAGCCGTTGCGCCAGACCGTCGAACCCATGCGCGGCACGGCGGGCGAGATGTCCAGGCTGGCGTCGAGCGTTCCCGACGGGCAGTAGGCGATGTCGGTGACGCACTCGGTGGCGATCATGTAGGTATAGGTGTAGATCGACTTGATCGGAATGTAGCATCCGTTTACGACCGACTGGCATTCCGAAAATTTGCGGAAGAAGTCGTCGGGATTCGAGATGCCCGATGTGTCTTCGTCCAGCGTACATGCCTGGAACGAAAGCATGGCCATGGCCGCGGCCGTGTAGAATATATGTTTGAGTTTCATCGTCTTAATTCTGTTAGGTTAGTATCTCAACTGAAGGCTGAATATGATGGTGCGGGGCTTGGGATAGGCGCCCAGGTCCATACGGCGCAGCGTCGACGAGGTTCCCTCGCTGGAAACGTCGGGGTCGAATCCGTTGTACTTTTTCCACAGAAAGAGGTTTTCGCCCGATACGCTCAGGGTGAGGTCTTTCATCCACGAGCATTTTTTCTTGAGATCGAACGTGTACGACAGCGTGACGTTCTTCAGCCGGAGGTACGAAGCGTCGTGGATCATAAAGTCGCTCGGAAGCGCGGCGTCGCTTTTCGCTCCGGCCCGCGGAATGTCGGAATTCGGGTTCCGGACGGGATGCCAGGCGTTCAGCATGTAGCGGTACTGGTTAGCGAACTGCGAACCGGCCATGTAGATCTCCGAATAGTTGTAGATCTTGCCGCCGAGCGAGTAGGCGAAGTAGACGCCCAGCTTGAAACCGTGGATGTAGAACGTGTTCTGCAAACCTCCGTACAGATACGGGTCGGCGTTGCCCTGGTAGATCAGGTCTTCGCGCGAGAGCACGCCGTCGTGGTTGGTGTCGTAGTAGCGCGGGCCTCCGTCGGTGTTGGCCGGGCTGACGTAGGTTTTCGTCACCGCGTTTTCCTCGCGTTCCTCGGCGCTCTTCCACGTGCCGCCGTATTTGAATCCCCAGAGCGAGTTGAGCGGGTAGCCCTTGACGTAGCCGTACATCATGTAGGGGTTGTTGCCCGGCGAGTCGTAGGCCGAAATGAAGTCCTCGGAACCGATGTCGTCGACTTTCTGTTCGTTGTGCGACAGGGTGAGCGTCGTCGACCAGTGGAACTTCGGACGGACGATGTTGTGGCTCTCGACCGACAGCTCGATACCCTTGTTCGAGGTCGAGCCGATGTTGGTCCAGCGCGACGTGTAACCGGTTTGGGCCGCAACGGCCAGCGACATCAGCAGGTCGGTCGTTTTGGATTTGTAGGCTTCGGCCGTGATGTTCAGGCGGCCTTTGAACATCGACCAGTCGATCGCCACGTTGTAGGCCGTGGTCTTCTCCCACGTGAGGTCCGGGGAGTCCAGGCGGCTGCGGTAGAACGCCACGGGCTGCGATCCGTCGAACAGATAGCCGCCCGTCGTCGAGGAGAGGGTGGCGAGCGAACGGTAGGTGCTGATCGCGTCGTTACCCGTCAGACCGGCGCTCAAGCGCAGCGACAGGTCGTCGATCCAGTTGCAGTCCTTCAGGAAGTTCTCGTTCGAAATGTTCCACTTGAGGGCGGCCGACGGGAAGAACGCCCACTTGTTGTTGGCTGCGAAGTTCGAGGCTCCGTCGTAACGTCCCGTCACGGTCAGGTAGTAGCGCGACTTCCAGTTGTAGTTCAGACGCGCGTAGACCGACGTTTTGGTTTTCTTCGAGTAGGAAGTGCCCGCCGAATAGGTCTCTTTGTCCTGCACGGCGTTCATGTTGTTCCACAGGATGGCGTCGTCCATGTAGCCTTTGCCGCTCAGGTTGAAATCGTGCGAGGCGAAACTGTAAGCCGAGAAACCGCCGAGAACGTCGAACGAATGGCCGTTCTTCTCGAACTTGTAGCCGGCCGTGGTCTCCCACGAGAACGAGTGCTCGTCCCACTCGGCGCGGTAGGCCTCGCCGCCTTCGTTCTCGCCCTTCAGGGGAAGGGTTCCCGGATAGTAACGGTAGGTATGCCGCTGGTAGAGGTAGTAGGAGAAGGTGCTGTTGATCGTGAAGTTCTTCACCGGCTCCAGTTTCAGCGTGAAGGCGTGGTTGTTCGAGTGGCGTTCGAGGTAATAGGTGTTCAGGTCGATCAGCGCACGCTGCGTGTTGATCTTCTGTCCGTTGTAATACAGCGGGTTATACGTGTCGTTCGGCTTGAGCAGCGGTGACAGATACTGGGCGCTGCTGTACCAGGCCGTTCCGCCGATGGAGGATTTGTTCTGGTCGTTGTGACGCCAGGTGTACGAACCCGTATAGCCGACTTTCATCCATTTGAACAACTGGCGTTCGAGGTTGATACGTCCCGTGAAACGCTGCTGGCCGCTGTCCTGGATGATACCTTCGGTGTCGTTGTAGGAGAACGAAGCGTAATACGACGATTTGTCGCTGGTTCCCGACAGCGAGAGGGCGTAGTTGGAATAGAGGGCCGTGCGGGTGATCTCGTTGATCCAGTTCGTCCCTTCGCCCAGCGAGAGCGGGTCGGAATAGACCGAACCGGAGAGGGGCGTGTCCTTGCCTACGTCGGGGTGGTTGGCGTCGCTGCCGAAATAGGCGTAGTCGTTGCGGTACTGCGCGAATTCCGACGCGTTCATAATGTCGAGCTGACGGGGCAGCTGGGAGAAGCCCATGTCGGTCTTGAAGGTGATGTTGACCTTGCCCTTGGAGCCGAGACCCCGCTTGGTGGTGATGAGGATGACGCCGTTTGCGCCGCGCGAACCGTAGATCGCCGTCGAGGAGGCGTCCTTGAGGACGGATATGCCCGCGATGTCGTCGGAGTTGATGTCGTTCAGGTCGTGGATGGCGTCCATCACGCCGTCGACGACGATCAGCGGCTCGTTCGACGCGTTGATCGAGCGCGTGCCGCGAATGCGGATGGTGGTCGTGGCGCCCGGCTCACCGGTGGTCGACATGAAGTCGGCTCCGGCGATACGTCCCTGAAGGGCGTTGTCGACCGAAAGAACCGGTACGTCCTTGATGTCGTTCATCTTGACCGTCGCGACCGAGCCGGTCAGGTCCTTTTTGGCGACCTGGCCGTAACCGATGACCACGATTTCGTCGATGTCGGTGGAGGAGTCCTTCTCCATCCTGACAGTGAAGTTCGTCCGCGAACCCACGTTCAGGGTCTCGGTCTTGTAACCCAGGTACGAAATCTGGAGGCTGTCCGAAGGCTTGGCCTTGATGGTGAATTTGCCTTTGACATCGGTGACTGCGCCCTGCGTGCCTTTGACGACCACGACCGTGGCGCCGATCAGCGGGTTGCCGTCCGGGTCGAGGACGGTTCCGCTGACAGTCTGGGCCTTTTGTTGAGCCGTTGCCGGCGCCGTGTGCGCCGCGAGCAGTATCAGTACCGCCACCAGCGACATCACTCGGACGGATGCTCTTATTGAGTGAAGAATTTTATTCATTTTAGGCTTTTTTTTGTTGAAACGACTTGTTCCTCTTTTTTACTCTTGTTCCTCCTCGTCGAAAGGCGCTCCCAGGATGATGTCCTTACCGCTGCCGTTGTTTTCGGCAAAGTAGTCCTCTTCGACCTTCTGCAGACGGCGGATGTAGAAATTGTCGAGGTAAATGCGGTTGTTGACGGCGGAGTTCTGCGTGAGGGAGCCGCAGATGATGCGGACCCGCGTGTTGGCCGTAATCGGGTTGGCTTTCGTGCCGGCGACGAAGACGAGGAAATCGTGACCCTCCCACATGTCTTCGGGGAACTCCTCGCTCGAAATGTCGTAATAGCCGGCTTCGAGGTCGATCGTGGTCTTTTCGGATTGGGCGAAATCACGGATGACGCCCCCGCCGAGCACCTCGACCGTGATCTTGTTGTCGTCCCGGGCGCCGGTCATGTAATCGGTGAAGGCCACGGCGCGGAACGAAACCATCAGCAGCGAGTCGCTGCGGAGCGTGTTGGTGTAGGGCGAAATCAGGTCGGCTCCGTGGCCCTTGTCGTCGCCCAGTTTCAGGTAGCCGTTCTTGCCGTAGCAGTGGGCGACCTCCTCCCCTTCGATCGTCGTGGACGTGAACCCGAGGTTTTTCTGGGCCGTGGTCCAGTTGTCGATCGGGGTTTCGCCGTCGGTGAAGCGCGGGTCGGTCTTGCCGTACTTCAGGGTCGCGAAATCATTGCTCACGCGGGCCGTGGAGCCTTGGTGGATGGGGATTATCCGGTTGTAGTTCAGTTCGCCGTCGGAGGCTGCCAGAATCAGCATGCCCGTGCGCCGCGTGTAGTAGCTCGACGTCGTGCTGCGCCGGTTGGCCTTCAGGGTTATCACGCGAAGCCCCGTCTGGGGGTCTGTCGAAGAGTAATCCACCACCTTGGCCCACGGCGTCGCTGCGTCGTCTTCCCACGTCGCGACAAAGTCGATGTTGGCGTCCACGTAGAGTTTGGCGAGACCGCCCTTCACGCCGACGATGCCGGCGTCGATAGGCTCTTTTGCGATCGGGTCCGCGTAGACCTTGATCGATTCGTTACGATCGGAGTTCGAATGCGTTTCACACGACGTGATGCCGATTGCCGCCGCGATTAATGCGGCTCCGGCCAATCCGCGTGAAAAACGGACGAAACCCTTCGTCAGGAATGTTTTTCTCATAATTGGTAAAAAGGTTAAGATTGGGTTTTATTTATTTGGGGTCGGTTGATCGACGGGAGGTCTACTGTTTCAGCTCGAAGTCCGCCAGGATCGGGCGGTGGTCCGACGGGTCGTAGAAGTTGGACACGTAGGGGCTTTGGGTCGCCGTGGTCCACTTGTCCATGACGGTCAGTGCGTTCACTATGCGGGCGTACATCGAGGGCGACGCATACATGTAGTCGATACGGGCGTTGCCGTAAGTCGACGATATGAAGCTTCCCGGGTAGCGCTCGGCGATGATGTCCTTGAGGTCGGTATGGTCCAGAATGTGGTTGTGGACCAGCAGCCGGGTGTCGTTCTCGGGATAGCCGTAGTACCAGTTGTCGGCGCGCGACCGCGAGTTGAAGTCGCCCATCATCAGCCAATCCTGACAGGAGGCGTACGCGGGATTGTTGACGGTCTGCGCGCAGATGTACTTGATCTCGAATTCGCGGTACTTGTCGCCCTCCTTGTTGGCGGCGCTCGCCGCCTGATCGGCCGAGCCGACTCCGAATCCATAGGCCTGCGGCCACGTGTGGAGCGTCACGATGTTTATCGTCCGGCCCTTCACGGTAACCCGCTGAATGGCGGCACCGTGGGACACGGGCTTGCCCGCCTGGTCCGAATCGGTTATTTTCAGCAGCGTCTCGATCGGATATTTCGACGTGATGGTCTGCGGATAGTTGTCGCGCCAGCCGCCGACGGCCGTGTAGGCGTGGCCGTAACGGGCCGCCAGTGCCGCCCAGCCGTCGGGCAGGAACCGGGCGGAGGAGGCTTGCGCCGAATTCGTATTGTCCTTGTAGATGGTGGCCGATTCGCACCATACGCAGATGTCGGGATCGTATTTCTTCACCCACGCGACGAAGTTGTTGTAATTGTTCGCCTGGTCGGACCACATGCCGTTCTGGATGTTCCAGTAGAGCACGCGCAGGTTGTCGGATCCGCGGCCCATCTCGCCGAGCGCGCGGACCTCGATATTGTCCACGTAGAAGCCGTGCACGCCGCTGCTCACGTCGTTGCCGGCCCAGTAGAGCATCGTGCCGTCGGTCGCGTTGTTTACGACGACCTCCACGTTGTGCCACTTCTTGACGGCCGCTTCGCTCGACGGGAGCGTTACGTGGCTCTTTTCGACGATATATCTCCCCGAGGCGCTCGTGTAGCCCGAATTGTCGGCCGTCAGGGCGATGCTCTTGCCGTCGACGGAGGCCGATGCGATCATGCCGCCGTTCACCACCTGGAACAGCAGGAGGTCCGTCGATCCGTATTGGTAGCAGAAATCGAACGAAACCTTCACGGAACGTATGCCGTCGATGGATTTCAGGGCTGCGGTCTGGAAAATGCCCCGCCCCGTGTTACCTGTGCCGCAAGCCAGATAGCCCTGGTATTCCTGGCAGCGGAACATATAGGTATAGTCGGCGATATTGCGGCTCGCGACGTACGAATCGGACATCAGGTGGGACGTGCCGACCGTTTTGCCGCTGATCTCGTCCCACGTGTTCGACTGGATGAACGCCGAGCCGGGGTTGTTGTAGGCGACCTTCTCGAAGGAGTCCGCATAGCCGTCGCGTCCGGTTCCCGTACCGGGGGTGACGGCTTCGGCCGTCGGGGCGTATCCCGTCGACTCCTGGCCGCCCATGATGTTGCCGCCCCAGACGAAATTGTCGAAACTCTCGTAAAACACCAGGTCGGCGTCGGGGGCGTATTTCAGCGTTACGGACGTGGCCTTCCCCGCCGTCAGCTGCGCAGTCGTCAGCGTGTGCTCCATGGCGCGGTGCTCCGAATCGGAAATGGTGATTTTCAGGCCCGACGGATAGTCGCCCGGAGCCAGCATCACGTAGAAATGTTTCGGCGTGCCGCTCTCCAGCGAGACGCATTTGCCGTTGTCGGTGCAGTTCAGCACGGCGAAACCGACACCGCCGGTGATTGAGAGGTAGCCGCGCGAGGGCAGGAAATTCGCATAGCCTGCCAGGGGGCTTTCAGCGAGGTTCTCGACCTTCACCGAGGCGATTTTGGCCGACCCGGTCAGGGCCAGGTCCAGCACGGCGAAGGCGTCGTCGAACACCAGCTTGTTGCCGTTCTCCTTGGTGTAGGAGCCGTACATGGGATACGATTGCAGCGATGCCGCCGTGGCGGCCCAGAACTGCGAGTAGGGCAGTTTCACGTCGGCATAGGCCGAAGAGCCGTACCAGCCGGAGGAGCCTGAATTGGTCAGGATGGCGTTGTAGGTCCCGGAGCTCGAAGCGCTCGCCTCGACGTAGTAGCGGCCGTTTTCATCGCTTTCGACGGCATAGGATTTTCCGTTGACCGAGACGAGCGATTTGCTCCATGTCCGTTCGCCGGTTCCCATGGCCTTGCGGACGGAATTTTCCGCCTCGCGGAGATAGAAACGGACTTTGCCGTTCACTACCTGTATGTCCTCGTATTCATCGCCGCCGCCCGGATTGTCGGGTCCGTCGGGATCGTCGACATGTTTGTCTCCGCTGCTGCACGCCATGCAGAGACACCCGGCCAGCAACAGCGCCGGCTTCAGGATGAAGTTCAGGGATTCTCGTAGATTTAGGGTCATAGTTTCGTGTTTTATGGTTGGGTGAAAAGTTGTCGGCTGCCGGTCGGGCACAATGAAAAACGCGCGCATATTGCCGTATACGGCAATATGCGCGCGTCAATCGCGGGCGGTGACGGTTTACTTAACTCCGGGTATTCGGCGCGGCGAGGGGGGGGGGAAATTTACAAGTCCCCTGCGGCGCGAGCAGGCTCGTGCCGTAACCGGACGGTGGTGATCGAACAATCGGCGGTAAAGTAAATTCACGGCTCTAATTTTGATCGTTTTTTTATCGGAAATGAGTTTCGAAAAGATTCATTCCCGAAAGCAAATGTAACTAAAAAAATGTTATCGGGCAAATAGGATGCATAAAAAATAATCGTTTTTTAACATTTTTGCTGCTTTTCGTGTTTCGATTTGGGGAGAGGGCCGTTCGGCGTGGCTTTTCGTTTGAAAGGAATGTCCGGAGGGGAACCGCGGATTCTGCGGCCCGTTCGGAACGGGGAGAAGCGCGCCGGCAAGAGACGGAAAAGCCCCGCATTCGGGGAATGCAGGGCTTCGTTGAGCTACCAGGATTCGAACCTGGAATAACAGGACCAGAATCTGTTGTGTTACCGTTACACCATAGCTCAATAGATTTTGGTGATGCAAAAGTAGAACTTTATTTTGCAAATGCAAAGAAAAATCCGGAAAAAATTTCGTACATTTGTTTTAATCTACGCAGAAAAAACCGCTTGAAACTTAAAATTTACACAAAATCAGAAAATTATGGGAATTAAATTTCGGCTTATCGCCATGAACTTCCTTCAGTATGCGATCTGGGGTTCGTGGCTTATCTCGCTGGGCGCCTACCTGGGAGGCGGACTCGACTTCTCGGGATTGCAGATCGGCAGCTTCTTCGCGACGATGGGAATCGCCTCGCTGTTCATGCCCGCCGTGATGGGGATTATCGCCGACCGCTGGATTCCGGCGCAGAAACTGCTGGGCATCTGCCATTTCATCAGCGGCGCGTTTCTCATCGCCGCGGCCTCGCAGACGGCTTACGCCCCGCTGTACAGCTGCATGCTGCTGAGCGTGATGTTCTACATGCCGACCATCGCCCTGTCGAACTCCGTGGCCTACAATGCCCTCGATCTGGCCCGGCTCGATACCGTGAAGCATTTCCCGCCCATCCGCGTATGGGGAACCGTGGGATTCATCGCCGCCATGTGGTTCGTCGACCTGACGCACATCGGGGGCGTGCAGATCAAGCTCACCGAGTGGCAGCTCTACGTTTCGGCCCTGCTGTCGTTCGTACTGGCGGCCTACTCGTTCTCGCTGCCGGGGTGTCCCGTCGAGCGCAGCGCGCAGAAGCAGTCGTGGGTCGATACGCTGGGCCTGCGGGCCTTCGCGCTCTTCAAGGAGAAGCGGATGGCCATTTTCTTCGTCTTCTCGATGCTGCTGGGCGCCGCTTTGCAGATCACCAACGCCTTCGGCGACAGCTACATTCAGAATTTCGGCTCGATGCCGCAGTATGCCGATTCGGCCATCGTGAAGCACTCGGTGATCCTGCTCTCGCTGTCGCAGATGTCCGAAACGCTCTGCATTCTGCTGATTCCTTTCTTCCTCCGGCGTTTCGGCATTAAGAAAGTGATGCTGATTTCGATGCTGGCCTGGGTGCTGCGCTTCGGGTTCTTCGGCATCGGCGATCCGGGATCGGGCGCGGCGTTCCTCGTGCTTTCGATGATCGTCTACGGCGTGGCGTTCGACTTCTTCAACATCTCCGGCTCGCTCTTCGTCGAAAAGGAGACCAGCCGCGAGATCCGCTCCTCGGCGCAGGGCGTCTTTATGATTATGACCAACGGTTTCGGCGCCTTCTTCGGCTCGTATGCCGCGGGCGCCGTCGTGGACGCATACGGGTGGCCCGATTCTTGGTTCATCTTCGCAGGGTACGCGCTCGTGGTGGCCGTGGTTTTCGCCGTGGTTTTCAAATACAGGCACAACCCTGCCGAAATGGGGGGCGTGAAACATTGATGACTGACGGTCCGGCGGCGGGGAGAACCTTGCCGCCGGATTTTTTTATCCGCGCAGGAGCATTTCGACGTGGGGAGCGCCCGCTTCGGGGTATTCGCCGGCGGACAGTGCGCCGGAAGGGCGGATGATGACCGGATGCATGGCGGGCGTTCTATTTTATAGAGGTGCCGTTACGACATTAAAGATACGAAAATTATGGATACGATCGGTGTGAATGATGCGAGCTGCATCCGCTGCGGCCGCTGCGTGAAGGTGTGCCCTTCGCAGATTTTCGTGCAGGAAAAAGCCGGGGGCGACGTGACGCTGCATAAACCCGAAAACTGCATCCTTTGCGGACATTGCGTGGCCGCCTGCCCCACGGGGGCGGTGAACCATGCGGAGTTTCCGGCCGAGCGGGTGCATGCGGTGGATTACGGCGCGATGCCCACGCCCGAGCAGGTGGAACTGCTGCTGGCCGTGCGGC
>ERZ791909.1448-NODE-1448-length-16582-cov-4.414715_pt1 | contig 16582 bp, 18 predicted proteins | sample MGYA00510143_ERZ791909 | MGnify/ENA primary metagenome ERZ791909 (study PRJEB30046, sample SAMN00792093) | human gut metagenome | study: EMG produced TPA metagenomics assembly of the A metagenome-wide association study of gut microbiota in type 2... | reverse complement strand
GAGACATCTCAATATCTTTAAAGACCTCGTGAGACGGGGTTTACCGAATGCTTACACTCGGACGAATCTCTTCATTTTGAATATTCCAAGAATAGAGAATAGTCCCATTCAAATCATACAAATGCCCGTTTTTATAAATAAACTTATCATTCCGCCCCATTCCTAACAGAAAAACGAGGTGCAGATAATTCCTCTTCATAAAATACAGACTGCAAATATTTTATCTCTGACAAATATTCTGATATAGAACACTCTTTCCGGGCTTCATATTCATTCAATTTATCCTCTAAACATCCCAAAAATAGGACCGAGAAAAAAACAAAAAATCCATTTCATTTCAAATTAATTCACGTTCACAATTCCCGTTACTATATATGATAGATTATGGATCAGCAATACTCCACTAAAAAAGAATAAACATAAATAATATATATTTCTGACAATAACACTTCTAAATAAGTTTGACAGCATGGCCAACAAAACAGGGAACATAAACAACCAATGAGCAGAAAAAATATGTCCTTCGTTCAATCCATAACCTAAAATCAAATGAACCAACACATCTACTACTAAAAAACAGAGGAAAACATGAACCAATTGCTTTTTACGATTTATCCATAACGACAGCAAAAGGCTTCCATAAAAAAGAAACAAAGAAATAGCCCACAATGACAAATTTTCCAAAACCTTTTCTGAGAAGTCAAATCCTTCAAAATTGATCGCATCAACACATAACAATATAGGAGAAACAAAGAAATTATATCCTACCACTTTAAACCATTGAAAAAAATCATAATGTATCACATAATTCATGGAATCTCCTAACAATAAACTGACCAAAGAAACATCAGGGGAAGCCGGACGAATCAAAAATACCCAACGTACAACAGCCACCAAAACAGCTATACTGGTTAAAAAAAGAAATAAAAAAGAGCTATTAAACACCCTCTTCAAGACACCATCTCGTTTTCTTTCCACAACATATTGTGCCAATACAAACTTCAAACCATTTGTAATCGTAATGCCGGAAATAATCGCAAAAAATAAATTATCCGAATATACATCTGCTTTGTTACGCGAAAGCCAAACATAAGAAATATAAGATAACAAAGCTAAAGAGGAAAAAGGGAAAGACTCTACAGCAAAAGACAAGATAATTATCTGAGCAAAAGAGAAATAAACACCAGTACAAACCAAATTCCCATAAAATGAAGAAGGATTCATCAATCTACAAATACGCCATACCAAGGACGTAGACAAAGCCATTGCCAGATTAGCAGCAATAGTAAATACAGGCAGTACCGAAGCTATCCCAAATAACCATTCAGGTAAATAAGCAAGTATTGACACCGGAAACAGCCAAAAGGCCATTAACGGATGTCTCAATTTGAAAAACAAAACTTTATAAGGAATTAAAAATTCTCCTATTGTATATTCGTATGTATCGTAGCCCAATAAAGTAAACCCTTTATCCGGGTTAACATGAAACAGCCAAAAAACTCCCAAAAGAAAATAGAAAAGAAAAGAAAAGAAAAAGATTTTTTTCTCATTCGTATCCTGTGGTAAAGTTGCTTTTATTATACCAATAAAAGCATTCCATAAGCGCACTACATTAATCTTTATTTTAGACATAAATGATAAAAGTAAATGTTAATATCCATCCCATAAGTATCAACTGTAAAAAATGATCCGTAAGCAATACTTGCGTAGGCGATCCTGTCTGTTCATTAATAAATGTCTGTTGTAAATAACGAAACAAGCCTAAAATAACAAAAACCGATGTAAAATACACTTTTCGACTTCCCATTTGAATGATCACTCCATCAGACATACAATACATCATATAAGCAACAATTATTACTGCTGTTATAATAGATAATACTGAATTTAAAAAAATTATATTGTACTGAGATGTGTTTCTACGAGATTGTACATTAGTTTTCTCATAAATGAGAACATCATCCCTTCGTTTTGCAAAACCTAAGAATAACGCCAATAGGAAAGTCATCAAGATAATCCACTCTGATAAAGCTATGTTTGTGACAACACTACCTGCATACACACGAAGAACAAAACCTACAGCTATGATAAACACATCTATAATCACAAATTGCTTTAATTTTAACGTGTAAAATAAATTCAATATCAAATATATCAGCAATATCACAAACAAACCTTGATTTACAATATATGCAGACATACAGGCAAATACAGCTAAAAACACAAAAAGAAGCCATCCCAAATTCAAAGATATCGCTCCACTAGCCAAAGGGCGATCACATTTTTTCGGATGCACCTTATCAAATTCTAAGTCTTCTATATCATTAAAGCAATATATCGCACTTGACATACAAGAGAATACCAAAAATGCAATGATCGAATTCACTAACAGATCATATTCCATCAGTTTATGTCCGAAAAATAAAGGTAACAAAACAAATCCATTTTTCACCCATTGTTTTGGACGAAGCAACAAAACAACTCCTCTCAATAGCTCACTCATAACTGTTCAACTCCACTCTCAATAACATTGTATATAATGCAGTATACTGCCCAGCCACCACTTCCTCCGTATAACTCTCCTGTACTTTCTTCACACAAGCATCCGAAAGAGCCAGCCGGTCTTCATGCTCCAAAACCCATTGGATACCGTTAGCAAGGTCACTGGCATCCTTATAACTGGCTACATAGCCATTCACACGATGGTCGATCATCTCCGGAATACCACCGATTTCAAATCCGACACAAGGAGTTCCGCACGCCATTGATTCCATGATTGTATTTGGAAGATTTTCCTCTAAAGAAGAAGTGATAAACATATCAACAGCATTATACAAGGCTACGATTTTAGATTCATCCGACAAATATCCCATCGAATGAATTGGTACGGGGAAAAGGCCTCGGATATCATCTTTTACTTGTCCGAAAACGACAAGCTCCACATCTTGCTTTTCTATTTTCCTTAAAGCCTCGATCAAATAATCAATCCCTTTACGCTTGTCTGTAACATTCAACGCCCCAAATAATAAAAGCCTCTTTCCTGAAGGTAGCCCCAATAACTCACGAGCCATACCCTGATCCATCGGATGATAAACCTCCGTATCGATCGGATTAGGAATAGACAAAACCGTCTTATCCCGTAGCAGATAACTTTTTTTTGCCCTGCCGGACAACCATCGGCTACAACCGACAAAAGTTATATTGGCCTCCTTATACAAGGACAATTTTTTATCAAAGACAGAAGTCGAGAGATCCTTACCTTTCGACTTTAAAAAGAAACAAGACTCACATCCCATCTGGAACTTTTCACAATCCCTTGCATGATGACAAATACCTGTACAAGGCCACATATCATGCATAGTCCACACGATAGGCTTATTCAGTTTCACCAATTCTTCTATATCCTTTAATGAAAGAAAACCCTGATTAATCCAATGAAGATGGATAATATCAGCATCTTTTACCAAAGGATGTCCGGATAAATCCATTCCGGTATTGGCAATAGAAACCGCAAACAGATTCTTACGGTTTAAATGGTTAGATAAAAAAATAATCAACCGCTCCCAATAGAATCGGAAACGGTTCAACCAAGTATCATCGCGGACAAGCCTCTCAACCAATATCCCGACACGTTCTAATGCTTTACCTAAACGCCCGGCAGCTACGGCTGCGCCGCCGGTACGTTCGGATGTGTTTAAGATGACTATTTTCATTTTTCAACCTTTACATTCCAATATCCATTCTTGCGTACTTCCATTCTTGCGTACTTCCACTCTTTCTATAGCCCCTTTGTCTTTCAGCTGTTTCATTATCTTACGGACATATTGCTCCGTCAAAGCCAATGTACAGGTCCCCCCCATTCGTATCGCAATTTCATTTAAAAATACATATCAAAAATATATCTCACCAATCTCTTATACGAGAAAAAATTATTCAACACGGCTTTCCTATTTATCGTCTTATTGTCCATCACAAAATCAGGATGTTGCAAAGGAAAATTCATTTTTTGGGCAGGAACATACAATTTACTTGAAGCCTTCAAAGTATGGGTTGCATTCGTATCATTCAATCCGATATTAGAGACCATATTTACAGCAGGATAAATCGATAATTGATGTTGCAGCCTCAAAGAATAGTAATAAAACACCGCCCACGGATTAAGCCCATTTTTATGAGACAATGCATCAGAAATAAAAGAAGTAAAGTAAATTTCTTCCCATTTGTTACAGAACAAAGAAGAACGTCTCTTCTTATATTTTATCCAAAATGGAAAATCCACTTCTACATTCTTCCATACACGCCGCCATGTAGCCCATCCCCAAATATGCGTTATGGAACAAAAATCATAACTCAAACCATCTTTAACGACTCCAGGCAAGAAACAATTTCCCCCAATATGTCCAATTCGATCATCATCTTTGTACTTTATCAACAGCTCCTCGCAAAAAGGGAAAAAAGATAAATCGGGCAGGCAATCTTCTTCTAAAATAACACCATATTCTTCCTGTTCAAAGAACCAACTAATAGCCTCTGATACAGCTTTTTTACACCCAAAGTTTTTCTCGCGAAATAAAGTCTGAATTGTACAAGGCCAATCCACAGAATCAATAACTTCACGCGCTTGGATACAAAGATCTTCTTCTCCTATCCTATTCCTCCTCGGCCCATCTGCTGCAATATAAAGTCTTTGAGGTTGTATTTTTCGTATTTGATCAAAAACCTTCCGAATACTATCAGGTTTATTGAATATTAGAAATAAAATCGGAGTTGAATACATATTCAATTATTTAAAGCATCTAGGTAAAACTCTAACACTAATGCATTAAAAAAAAGAGGAAACCCTATAGAAGGCGACCGAAGACCTCGTGATAAACGTTTTGCTGCTTTCTTATTTAGAATCTCAAAATTTGTCAAGTTACCCTCTACAAGTCGTTCATTATATGAACTTAAAAGTTCTTCTAACCACAATTTCACAGGAGGAGTAAATCCCTTTTTAGGAATTGTAAACAGCCAGTCTGGCAAAATCTGTCTAGCAACATCCGTAAATATCTTTTTAGGAGAATCAAAAATGTCATTACGATTTTTCCTCAAACCAATAATCGTTTCAACTAATTGATAGTCTATTAAAGGCAACCGAAGTTCTACTGAGTTAACCATACTTAATCTATCTCCCTGAGCAATACCATTTTCAAGTAAATACGTATTGCATATCAATTTTGTTAATGCAACAGCTATATCATCAATATTAGATTCAAATATATAATGATATGCCAAACGATCTTTCAAGAAGTTTCCGTATATAGTTGAATAGTCAGAATCAAAACCATGTAATACATTATAAAAAGGAAGTGCATTAGGATTCTTCTTCACAAAATCAATAAGCTGAAAACATCTAGAAATCCCTAAAACATCTATTCCATATTTTCTTATTCTCGGATTATTCAACTGTTCCCTCGCTATTAACTCGAAAAGTTTAATTTGTGCAGAAAAATTTCCTGCACGAATCGAATCCTTTAGTTCTGAAATTCTATAACAATCTCTTACCCATTTATACCCCCAAGCAAGTTCATCACCACCTTGACCTTGTAGTAAAACCGAGACATTCATTTCTTTTGCTGCTTTAGATACCGAATAATAGCCAAAAGCAGAAATATCTGCTATTGGATCATCACAAATTTGGCAAATCAAAGGAAAAGATTGTACAAACGATTTTGTAGTCAGTTCTATTTCATGGAAGGTCATACCCAAATAATCAGCAATACGCTTTGCTACATTTCTTTCATCTGTAGCAGGATGCCCCTCATATCCTACAGTAAAAGCATGCATTTGATTTCCATACTGCCTCGAAGCTAAAGCAGCAACTAAACTTGAATCTATTCCACCACTCAAAGCAACCCCAACAGGAACATCCGAACGAATAATAAGTTTACCAACCTCGTTTAAACAACTATACATTACATCATACGGATTATCAGACAAAACTGGAGCATCTTCCATACGCCAATAAACAGATTCACTCTCACTCAAATCCTGATTTATCACAATAAAAGAGGCAGGTGGCAATTTCCTCACATTCTCTAATATGGTATAAGGTTCAGGGATATATTGATAATGAAAAAACATATCCACCGCTTTTGCTGATATATTTTTTTCAATAAGGCCGGATGCCAATATGGTTCTTAATTCCGAAGCAAATATAAAATTGCATTCATCTTTATACAAATATAACGGCTTTTCCCCCATGCGATCGCGTGCAAGTATCAACCGCTTTGCTTTAGTATCCCACAAAGCAATCGCAAACATTCCACGCAAATGAGTAAAACAGTTTGTTTCATGATCTTCATAAAGATGCACAACCACTTCTGCATCCGAATTTGTAGAAAAAATATGTCCCTTCTGCTTTAGTTCATTTCTCAGTTCTATATAATTATATATTTCACCATTCATAAACAATATCAAAGAGCCATCTTCACTATAAATAGGTTGCCACCCTCCTTCTAAATCAATGATACTAAGCCGTCTCATCGCTATACCCAAATTATCTTCAAAATATGTTCCTTCGCCATTTGGACCGCGATGGGACATAGAATGGGACATAGAGTAAATCGAATCTACATTTATATTTCGCTTTGATATAATACCACAAATACCACACATATCAAATATCCAATGCTCTTTTTAATGCTTCTAAATAACCTCTGCCAAACTTTAAATCAGGCTCCATATAATTACCCTCTGCCCACTCATTCCAAGATTTCAAGATTACAATCCTATGCTCTTCCTGCTTTGAATTCACTGAATTTACAACTGTCTTCGCATGTTTTTCAAATAAAGATGGGGTTGAATTTTTTAGAATTGCACCATACTTGCCGGTTCTAGGAGAATGATCCCAATTAGGAATAAGAGTAGGATAAACATTTTCTATTTGATCTTCAACTCCAGTAAAATACTTCATAGCATCCTTATATTCACACCAAAAACCATGTTTGAATATTTCCCGATTTATCTTATTAAAAGCCATCCTAAAAAAAGAGAGACCTATCCTCTGATATTCAAATAGACGAACAACATTTACTGCATCAAAACCTAACGCAAGTAAAGAATCTATAAAATCAGGTCGATATGTATGAGCAACAAAATGAATTCCTTTCAATCCATTTTGAACGGCAAGTTCTTGCCAACAATCTATAAACACTTTCGGATCTGGGATTTCCTGTGGTGCAAAAATCAAGAAAAAGGGTTTTCCATCAACAGTAACATAACGTTCATCTTTAAATGCAGGCAAGACATCATAGAAATGCCTTCTATAATCTTCTATTCCGTTATATGTTTGCTCCATTACCGGCTCTTTCGTTTTCAGCCCGCAATAGATACCATGCCAACTATGATTAGCCCAAGCAAGACAAAAAGGGAAACTCGGTTTTCCCGAAGATAACACTTCATTAAAAGGCCTTTCCAACAATCGGCGTCCCTTTCCGAACCAATAATGCCAATAACAAAAAGCTTCAATCCCATATTCACATGCTAAGTCAGCTTGTGCCTGTCTTGTTTCCGGGACTCTCAAATCATAATATCCTAAATCTGCCGGTATCTGAGGTTGATAATGCCCACGAAACAGAGGTTTTGCTTTACCAACATTCGTCCATTCAGTAAAACCTTTTCCATACCATTTGTCATTTTCAAGGATTGGATGGTATTGAGGCAAATAGAATGCCAAAACACGCGCCTTACAAATTTTTCTCATTTTAAATAAATGAAGTGATTAAAACTTATGATAGAATCTTAATTTTGTATTAACACGTAAAGCATAGACAGAGTCAATTAGAAAATACAAAATTAATAAATCCCCCGATATATCAATTATTCAATAAGTTCAAAGCAGCAAAGACGGAACAAAAAATGTCATTTCAACAAAAATAAACAAAAAAGCTGTTTTGATTTGCCACAAATGTTTATCAGTTGATAGTCTTGTACCATTTTTCTATCTATGATATATAACGATTAAATTATATTTAAAGAGTAAAAAATGAAATATAATACAGATCTAACTAAACATTTGTGCAAATCAAAACAGTTGCTAAAATGCATATAAACAAACTTGCAAGACATTTCAATTTTTATGTTCATAAGCCCAAATAGAATGTTTCGACATAATATTCATTTATATCGATCATTTATTATTTCATATTCAAATTATCCCAAAAAGTATTTAGCCTCATGCCCCTTTGGAAAACCGATATACGGACGAAACGCATTATACAGATTGGCTATCGAACTTTCCGCAAACAAATTTTTCACCAAATCTTTACGAACAAAAAAGGCATTAACTCCGTTAAGATTAGTTCCGACCAATTGATAACCTAAAGATTCAGCCAAATCTGTTGCAGTTTGCAAACTCATTCCCATCAGATCACTACCATCCCATATGTGATGTTCATTATAAGGAATGCTAAAACGACAAGGAGGCGGAAACTTTGCATTGTATTCTGCAATAACAACTCGGGGATTTATACAAGTTATATTTTTCCATACATAATAATCATTGCCGTCAATATCCACACTCAACAAATCAATTTCACCATCAAAATGGGTTCCAATAAGCGAATTTATATTATCTTTCGTAATAAAACTATGTTCCAATTTCAATTGACTATTTTTCAAAGGCTTATTATAGATTTTTTTAATCTGTTCTACAAACATAGAAGAACCTTCTATCCATAGTCCTTTCCAGCCCTGCATTAACAGATATGCAGTATTATTTTCCATACCATCTCCTACCCCAAATTCGACAAATACCTTTGATGAAGTTCCAATACGATTAAATATTTCTTGGATGATACCATCTTCATCATTTTGAGAATAAACACTGAAACCATAAGGCTCCAGCCTCTTTGGGTCCGCATATTTAGGATTATCCAACATTTTAGCAATCAATATGTCGCTATTGATCGCTAAAATCAATTTCAACTTTGCCTGCAATGTAGGCAAGCACAAATGTTCTAACTTTCGAAAAAAGTTTTGTAATTTTCTAAATACTATCATACAATTTTTATGCTTATAATACAATTACTCTTATTTGATTTTTCTATATTCTAACATCTATAATAGTTACCTTTTGTTTGATCGACTTTCATTTAATTAATTTATGGCTTAGTAAAAAATTTCTAATAACAGGATTCTTACATAAAAATTGTTTTAACGGATATTTCCAACTATACCAAGAATTATTTATTATCAAATCCATATCTTTAGCAATATATACTTTATACCCTCTATCTCTAACCTGTTTATTAAAATAGATATGTTCACATTGAACTTCTACATATTCATTAACATTTTCTACCACGCAATAACGAATACCTTCAATCGCTTTATATTTATAAATAGCCAATCCCCCAAAAGCCGAAAAAACAGGCATATATTTCTTTGTTATCCATCTCCGTATCCTAATTGATTCTTTCCAATATCCATCTCCACAAACAGAATCAGGAGTAATCAAAGTATCTTCCTTTTCTGCAAAAGCATAAGTATCATAATAGAAACTTTGAAAATTAAAAAAATGCCGACCATTGGCCGTAATAGCTCCAAAATCCTCTGGTGCATTAGATAATGCTTTTATTATAGATTTATAAGAAAACCAATTAGCATCAATATCCAGAACTATTACATAATCATATTTTTCACTTCTTCTATCAATCCAATCCAAATACTGATTTCTATACCTAACCATTTTAGATATACGATGCATAGAAAAAGACGGCAAAACAGTTCCCGTAATTGACTCTGGTATGGTTATAGTTCCATAATCTTTCATGTCACAAAAAACCCCTTTTGAACTTTTCATCCATTCCAAGAGAATCTTCTTTGTTCTGTCTTTGCTATCATTTTCTATTACTAGAACATCGCAAACAGCAAAATATTTACGCAACTTTTCTATACGCCTAATATTCTTAGTTAAAGAATTTGCACAGTCTCTAGCTAAAGCACAAATAACAACCTTAGAATCTATTTTCATTTTTATTCATCTCATAATTAAGAATTTCATTAAACAAATCATGATCTATACTATTAAATGCACAAATATCAAAATACATTATTGCTTTTCGTTTTCCTTGAATATACTTATCTAAGTAATAGAAAATAACATTAAAATTATTCTTTTCTATTGGCATCAAAAAATTCCCAAAACAATCATATACTAAAAACGAATCATACCCAATATCAAATAGATCTGTAAACATTTCAAATCCATAATCATTTTGTGCATTTAAGTAATCTCTATCATATTCAAAAAAAATAACAGGACAAACTTTTTTAATATATTTTAACCCACCTTTCATTATCTTGAAATCAAATCCATCAGTATCGATTTTAAGCAATTTATATTTCATTACATCTTGAAGTTCTTCCATGATGCTATCCAATGTTACAAATTCCACTTCACACGAGCAAAGCCCTTCTTTTATATGGGCACTTCCATGTTCAGTAATGACATCTACAATATTTTTAGATCTAATATCAGATAAATAGGAATCAATAATCTTAAGATTATTGATTCCTGATAAGTTATTTATCAGGTACGGAATATATTCACTGTTTCCTTCTATACACAAAAAAGAAATACCTTCCTTTACTTTATTCAATATTAATGCGACTGTATCACCTATATTTGCACCTACATCAACAATTCCCAATGCTGTATATTTTTTCACCACAAAACTTACTATATTTGGTAAATTTTGAGAATAAGAAGGGTATGAATACAAAATATTAGGTAATTCATGTTCTAATGGCATTGTTAAAGAAAAATTACCTATATTCATGTATTGCTTACCCCCACGTACATTCTTCTTATATATTTTACAAATATCATATCCTACCTTTTGAAGAATACACCTCAGATTTTTTTTCGTACTTTTAAACAAATCCATATTACTTTAACATATTTATTTTACTATATATAATTGTTTTCCATTCAATAATGAAGCAAGCATAGAGTATGTACTACCATATGAACCATATATTTTAGAACATTTCGACAAGAGGAGTAGCTCTATATAAGCATCTATAATCCCCATCTTTGTTGAACGATTTAAAAAATTATTAGAAATAATGATTCTATCTGAAAATTCACAAAGCATTTTTCTCTTTGTTTCATCCGAATCCGAAGCCAAGTAAAATCGGACATCCTTATTCCGACTAATTTCTTCCCTCATCAAACGAACAAATAACTCATCCGGACTATTTTGTATTGATAACATATTATCGGTTCGACGAATATGAATTCCAATAATATTCCCGTTTTTAAACATCCTTTGATCTACAATACGTCTTATGTTATCACAAGGATATATAGTCAACAAATCAATATTCCGTTTATAAAATTGGCACCATTGTACCAAATACACAGAATCGTATGATAGACACTTCAGAACTACATCGTATTCTTCATGTTCATATAAAGATTTATCAAAAGAAATCTTTTGATAAATCTTTGGCAACCAAAGATTTGTTTTTCGAGGCCTGTCATATAAAAAATGATACCACTTTGCATCTATAATTTCTACATTGTCTAATTTCGAAGAAATATTGAACAAATCCACAAATCTGGCACCCATTCCTCTATCTCGAAACCAATAAACTTTCAAACAAACACCGTTATCCTTGCAAAAAGAAATAGCAGCAGTAATTGCAAATATCCGATTTGCTAATCCTCCCATAGGGACTAAAGTCAATTTTTTCATTAGCGATTAATAAGTCTTCCCTTAAAAAGGGAAAGTATCTCTTTAAATATTATAACATCTAAAAAATATAACATATTAATATACAATACAAATACAATCAATATTTTCAATATAAACAACTGATAAAGATTATTAACAGATAAAAACTGGATCAAAACGTCACAAATGCCTAATGCTCCAACAGACAACAAAAAAAATGGAAATATGTCTTTAAAGACATCAACCAGACGAATCTGAATTTGTTTAGCCACAAAATAATGCCAAACGAGCAACCACAAAATATTGACAATAACAAATGCCAAAACCATATAATAAATACCCAATGACAACACACTAATGATAATCAGCAATTGGAGAACTCCTAATGCGACTGTATTATACAAATACAAATCTGATTTTCCATGACTCAATAATACATGACTATACAAATTAGCAATAGGCGCCACAGCTCCCCATACACACAACAACTGCATGACAGGAACACAAGGCAACCATTTATCAGAAACTCCTATAACGATCAATTCAGGAGCGACAAAAGCCAATCCCAACATCGAAGGGAAAGAGACAAATGACACAAAACGCAATATCTTACGAAAAACCTTTTGTTGCCGTTCCACATCCGAAGCCACTTCCGTCAGCACAGGAAGAGAGACACCTCCTATCATGTTCCAAATAAAGGAATATCCCATATTCATCCATTTATTCCCTTGAGTATAATAGCCGACTTGCTCCGGTCTGTAAAAGCGTCCAAGCAAAACAGAAAACACATTTGCATTGATCTGAGTAAATATATTTGTAAAAAAGACTTTCACCCCGAACGTGTACATTTCTTTCAATGGAGTAACCTTAAATGTCAAATTAGGATGCCACGGAACATAATACCAACGCAGAGTCGCACCTACCAAACTATTCGTCACAGTCTGTACCACAATACCCCAATAAGCGAATCCCTTAAACGCCAATATAACACCAACTACTCCCGACACTATCATCGCACAAATATCTATTTTTGCACGTTCTTTAAACATCATCTTTTTTAACATCAACGCATTAGGAGCTACCGTTGTAGAACCTATCAAAAACCAAAGAAACAAAACACGTGACAATGATTCTAATTCTGGCCGATCAAAAAAGATAGCGATAAGAGGAGCTGAAAAAAATAGAATAACATAACAAATCAATCCAACAGAAAGACTAAACCAAAAAACCGAATTATAATCATCATGTCGGATTTCTTTACGATTTATTAAAGCCAAACCAAATCCACTATCAAACAAAACAGTTGCTATTCCCATAAAAATGCCCAGCATTCCTACCAACCCATAATCTACAGGGGACAGCAAACGAGCCAAAAAAACACCAAAGACAACATTCAAAATTTGTTGAATACCGCCATTAAGTCCTCCCCAAAAGAGTCCTTTCGCTGTTTTTTCTTTAAGTGTTTGTTCTACCATCTTTCTATCCAATTACACCCCTTTCCACATCAGACATATTACCCAACTTTACTTCTTAGTCTTATCAACCGAAATGATATTATACATCGTAACCAATAAAAGATCAATTCTTCTATCTTTTAATATAGTTGAATTTGTTTTCATTCAAGATGCAAAAGGCCCTTTACATACACCATTAGATCAAATAACACATTTCTAATTGAAACTTTATATTTAATATTCTCACCTTTATCTCTTTTTCCCCATATCGGATATTTCTTCATAAAAATCCATGTATAAGACCAAATATGATACATAGGAAGAACCTTAGCCGAATTTAATTTCATCAATATTGAAAACACACTCTGATCATGTCTATGCTCTATAAAATCAAAACTATTTTCAAGTTTTGATTTTGTGTCATCAATTAATTGATGATTTTTTATCATAATATCCAGCCACTGATTAACGATGCTCTCTGTAAACTCATCTTTTCTCAACATGAAAGTTGTCGCCTGAATCTGTCCCGAACATGTTATTTCCGGTTTATCTAACACAGAAAAATATCCAAATAAATCACTCTTTGTATATTGTTTTTCTTTGAGTTTAGAACCAAATACTAAAAATCCCGAATCTGAATCTATCAATATGTCTATATATTCATTGAATTTTTTCTTTCCCAAGTTATTCAAAACACAACCCGCATCTGCATATAAAAGAACATCTCCTTTATCCATCATGCGTAAGGACTGCAAAATAACCTGAGGTTTCCAAATCCAATAACCAAATCCTCTACAAGTTGGCAACAATAAGTCCTTGACTTCATCCTTAAAAGATTTATCTAAAGAAAATTCACTATAACAACTTATCACATCAAACTCGCCAAAAGTTTTTGCTTCCGACTCAATTCGCAACAAACTACTTTCCAGACGTGAATCTGCAAAAGAACAAAAATAGATTTTCATATCCTTATTCTACACTCGTCCTTTAACTATTAAATAAGTATGAATTTGGCTCCCTTCGCCATTCACATATTTATCCGGGAAAATGGCAAATTGTAAAATCTTAATCTGCCCAATTTTATAAGGAACCGTCTGCATAATCAAGCTGCTATTATAGAATAATCAATCTCACTGTTTGAACAAACAGCACTCACGTAGCCATTCGATGAAACGATGCTGGCATAAGCCGTTTTTTCGCTTTCAATATATTCATCCACATCTACAAAACTAAACTCCGGTATTTTCCCGATAGCCAAAGACAACTCAATGAATTTACTGATTTTATGGTCATAATCACCGGAAAGGAGTTGCGTCACATACCCCTTCGAACAACCGAGATATTCAGCCAATTGAGTCTTATTCATGCCTCGCTTTTGCATAAATACATCTATTTGGCGATATAATTCCATCTGAAGAGCCGTTGTCCAATAGACCGAATTCTTTACTAATTCTTCTCGCTTCATCGTTACTTATTTTTGTTGTTTCTTTGATTGGCCTTTGTACTCCAACCCGGTTTTTGCAAATTCTTTTAGTTTAAAACTTTATTTCAACAACTTCCTGTCACTATTGTCGTCATTCGCTAACCCCTCATTTGATGAAGACTATTTGGTTGAGTTTTACAAACCATTCCGATTGGTTTTCAATTATGGCGAATTCGCCGTAATTAAGTTTCATAACCTGATTCCTTCATTCATTACATTTATATAAAAAGGAGTTTGAAAAGGCCTGCTTTCCCACTGCTTTTTCGTATAAACCAATGGGCTGATCGTCACGTTTTCAGTCAATTCCAGATCATAAAGCGGGTAAGTAATCGCTACCACATCTTGATAAGACAGCTTTTCTTTATCGACAAGGATCAACAAGTCTATATCCGAATCCAGACCTGCATCCCCTCTGGCTTGCGAACCATAAAGAATGATCTCTGCCTCAGGTGCTATCCGGTGAATCAAATCACTGACTTTATGTATTAAATTTGATCTTTGCATTATCCTTCATTCTTCCGATTTTCCTTTCTCCAATCTCAACCCGCTTTTCGCATTCAGCGGAGAGATCACCGAATGTCCCAAGTCGCTTTCCAGCTGCCGACGGGCAGCTTCAGCTGCTTTCCCGCCTTGTTGGGCAATTTGGGCGTGCTCTTCAAAATGCTGCGGGTCTTTCTCTTTGGACAACTCCGTGGTAGCCGCTTCTGCCAGCATATTGAGGGCAAGCTCGGTGTTCGTCATATTATCGCGGAGGCTTTCTTTCTTCAAACCTTTAAAGCGTTTATATTCTTTAGAGGTTTTACCGGACCAAGTTTGATAAATAATATCCGTAAGGGTTGCAAACTGTACACCTTCCTGCAGACCGTGCCGTTTCCATTCGTCCGTCAAGTCTTTACGGATTTCGATGCTTTTCAAACGTTGGTTGATCCAATGATCGGAATAACCTAACGCTTTATACTCCCTCATTGCCCGGTCGATCGTCAGTTCCGGGTCTTGCATCTCGTCCAAACGTTCTTTGGCGACTTGTGCCATCCAGAGTTTGAACGGCTCGGCTTTAGGAGATGGGATGGATTGGATCAGGCGGAACAACTGTTCCGTTGTGGCGACATCGGTTTTATAATATTTACCGTCTGCTGATGGTAATTTCAGTTGTACGATTTGAGCGTACAACTGACTCCCCTCTACGGATAACTTCCGTTTCAAATCACTCCAATACCTACGTGGGTTCTCACTGTCCGTAAGCACACTCACCACATCAACAACAGAGAAATACCATTCCTCCGTCTCATCATCCCAAAGGGTACGTACTTTCTTTTCTTCAAAGATTTTGATTGCTTCTTTCTTTGTCATGGTTCTTTCACTAAAAAATCTCAAAAATAATAAAAAGCATCTTGTCTATCGTTTCTACAGCAGCATCTTGCAAAAATACGGAGCTTTAGTAGCCACTACAGACTATATTTTCTCTTTACGACCTTATATTTTGCCTGACGACCTTTAGAAACGATCGACACTTTACCTTCAGCTTCTATACGGCAAACATTATTTCCTCTTAGAACCGTTACAGGAAGACCTTGTGCACGCGCCACCTCATAAGCTTGACGACCTGATGTTTTTAATGCATTCACAATCACCGTCTTCTCTTCTTCTATAGTAAATTTTGTCTTCATTTCTAATCCTTTTTATTATAACAAACAACAATCAATCATTGTTATCCGACTAATATATCCCTCTCCCGAATGACTCGGATTATCCATTATCTTCCTACGCAATGATAAACAAATCCATTCTCCTCCAACTCCGACGATCTCGCATAGATTTGCAATGTCGTTCATAAAGCTGATACTGGAAATTTGGCAGTAATAAACCACACGATTATTGTAACAGGGTTATTACTTTTTTACCACCCAACGCCCCGTCCGCCT
>ERZ791909.1436-NODE-1436-length-16678-cov-2.959574_pt1 | contig 16678 bp, 8 predicted proteins | sample MGYA00510143_ERZ791909 | MGnify/ENA primary metagenome ERZ791909 (study PRJEB30046, sample SAMN00792093) | human gut metagenome | study: EMG produced TPA metagenomics assembly of the A metagenome-wide association study of gut microbiota in type 2... | reverse complement strand
ACGAATACGCCGTGGCGATGCGCAATCTTTCGCTGGGAATCCGCCCCCCGTTTTCCGGCAGCTTCGACAATCATTTCACCTGCGGAATGGGAGCGGCGATCCGCAGCGAACTCTGGGCCTGCCTCGCTCCCGGCGATGCGGAACGGGCGGCGGCATGGGCTTATGAGGACGCCTGCATCGATCACGACGGCGACAGCGTATGGGCGGAAGTTTTCTTTGCCGTCATGGAAGCGCTGGCTTTCCGCGAATCGGATGTCCGGGCATTGATTCGGGCGGGATTGGAGCATATTCCCGCGGAGAGCATTCTGGCTCAGGGAATTTCCGCGGCTGTCGAGTTGTGGGATCAGTCCCGGGACTGGGTCGCGGTCCGCAATGCGCTTTTCGAGCGGTTCGCCAATGAATGTAAGAGCGATGTGCGCATCAATGTGCCGTTCACCGTTCTGGCGCTGCTTGCCGGGGACGGCGACTTCGGCAGGACGATCTGCACCGCGGTGAATTGCGGCATGGATACCGATTGCACGGCCGCAACCGCCGGCGCACTCCTCGGTTTGCTCAAGCCCGACTGCATTTCAGACGAATGGCTGGCTCCCGTCGGAGATAAAATGGTGGTGCGCTCCTCCGCGATCAGCGGAATCGCATGCGCCGATACGATCCAGGAATTTTCCGGGCAGATCGGCGAACTGCGCCGGCGCATTTCCGCACCGGCGGCGCGGAGTGCGGCGGAAGCGCCGGATTTCGACGCGTACAGGATTGCGGGAGAGGTGGCGTTTCAGCACAATCTTGCCTGGTACCGCGTGTGTCCCGCCGAACTGTCGTGGGAAACGAGACAGTTTCTGCCGATCAACGGCAGGCTGGAAGTCCCGGAGGAGTACCGGGGAGACGGCGGTCAGGTTGTGCTGCGATTCCGTTTCAATATCGAACGGGAAGGCGAATACACGATCATGTTCAATTCTCCGACCTCGAACCAGGTCTATCTCGATCAGGAACAACAGGAGCTTCATGATGACCGCGATATGCTTTTCGGACGGCAGCGGACCATGACCGATGCCCCGCGGCCCGGAGACGGGCAGTTTGCCTGCCTGGAACGGATGCTGATCTTCAGCCCGACCCTTTTCGGCGCGCCGCTGAACCAGTATAAACGCTTTGTTCGATTGAGTCCCGGCCGCCATACTCTGATTATCGCACTGGAACCCGTCAAATGCGAAAAAGAGATCTATTGGGGAATGGCGGTCGGGCAGGGGTCTCCGGAGATGATTATCCCGAAGGCTTTTCACAATGAATCGTTTCGGTAACGGTCGCCTAAACATAACAAAAAGGAAGATAACCATGGAAAAGAGATGGAGTTTCACTCTTATTGAACTGCTCGTAGTGATAGCGATCATCACGATTCTTGCCGCAATGCTGCTGCCGGCGCTGAATCAGGCGCGGGATCGGGCGCGGGCTTCCTCGTGCATCAGCCAGATGAAGCAGATCGGCCAGGGGGTGTACATGTACTGCAATGACAACGACGATTTTCTGCCGACCTACAATCACAACACCAAACTGACCGCGTATACGTCGGGATGGTCAGGGATTCCCGATCTCTATCTGATTCCGTATCTGGGACTGGCCGAAACGGACAAACAGGCCTGGGGAATCATGTACCATGAAAAGCCCAACCTGATGCGCTGTCCGGCAGATGTTGTGTATCCACACAAAGCGGACGGAAATATGTATTACACAGGCAGTTATGCGGCGCTGCTGAACTCCCGTGAGTCGACCGACGCCGGGTCCGGTTGGATGGAGTGCAACGGAAATGGGACGCAGTCCGGTGCCGGAGTGACTTACCACCGGATCTCCAAACTGCCGGGCAGGAGCGTTCTTTTCATCGAGATGGAGAGAAAGGCGGACGGTACAATCTATCCGGCCGCCCCGATTTGCGGCGCGGAAAACTATGACTGCACCCGGACACACGCGATGGACATCGGGGAGACCCGTCCGCTGGGATACAATCACAGCTCCTCGCGCATGGCCAACTACTGCCGGGCGGATGGGAGCGTACACTCCGTGAGTGTCGGGACGAAGTGGCAGCGGGATTTGAGTTTCTGATGAAAAAGGCATTGGACAATGCGTAAAAATATCACTTTTTCCGCTCTTGTGTTGTTGCCGCTGTATCTGGGGGCGGTTCCCGACATCCTTTTCCCGCCGCGGGGGGAATGGCGTCTGGAACAGCAGGCGGAATTCCGCGACGGCGGCTTTTATCTGAACGGCGCGGACACAAAGAAAGACTCGTTTCCCAAAGCGCAGCTCTTTTTCAAGGCGAAACGCGGCAAGCATTATACATTCAGCGCAAAGATCAGGGGGAAGGGCATTTCAAAGCCGCGGGCATACTGGCAGGGAGTCCGGCTCATGCTGGTGGGAAATTTTTCCGGACAGTGGAAAGAATTCTCCAAGCCGTTCGATTTGAGCGGGGATTTCGACTGGAAAACCATTTCGTTTTCGTTCGATGCTCCCGCCGACTTTGACGGCTGGCTGATCTGCGGCCTGCGCGAAGTGACCGGTGAACTGTGGGTTGAGGAAATCGCCGTGGATACCGCGCGTCCCGGCGAAAAGCCCGCCGTACCGGAAAAGTCCGCGGAGACCCTCAAAAACGAGCAGGCCGATCTGGGTTTTGTGGTGCTTTCCCGGTTTTCGCCGAACAGTTTTGAATTTCAGCAGATGCTCGACAGTTGGCGCAAGCGGCTCGGCAAGGCCGATGAATATCGTGACTTCCTGATGAATCTTTATCAGGGATTCGCCGGAAATGCGCTCAGCCCCAATTATTGCGGCTGGGACCGGAAGGGACGGATCGAGCGGCTTCCGAAAGAGCTTGCGGCGCGTTTCACCGACTGGCGCACCAACATGCAGGGACTTGCAAAATTCGGCTTGCACTCATCCGCCGACAGTGAGATCACGGCATTGCAGAAACTGCTGAAGCTGCATAAAACGGATACCGCGGTTTATCCGGTCGAAATCGAACGGACGGTCGGTTATTACACCGCCCTTGCCGAGGAGCGCGCGCGGCTCGGCGCTGCGCTGCTGGAACTGGACCGGGAGTTTCAGGCGTTTCAGCGTCTCGCGGAATTCCGCAACTCGCAGGGAAGTTCCATCAGTACGGATGACCTGCTGCGGCGCTGGACGGTCCTGAAGGAAAAGTGGCGGTGCGATTACAACGCCGGGAATTTCTATCAGTGCTATCTTCATTCCCTTGCTGGGACGAAACTGCGCGGGGAATTCGCGCGTGCCGTGTATATCCGTGACGGGCGTTCGCCTGTCGTCCGGCCCGGTGCGGGAACCTATGCGGTCGGAGTGTTCGGATTTGAAGGCAACTGGCACACGCTTCTTTGCACCAATACGACCGGGACCTCTCTTTATGCCGATTCCGGCAATGAATTCCAGCCGTATACGGACAGTAAGGACGGCTGGAGTGTTTCGTTCGACATTCCGGGCATGACTCCCGCCGAAAGCTGCGTGGAGAGCGGTTCATGGACTCACTCCGTCCGGAAGTTTCAGTTCAAAGCTCTTGACGGCAGCCGGAAACATGATGTTACCGCATACTGGAGCGCGCTGGCGCCCGGAGTCCTCTATGATTTCCCTTCCGAAACCGTCGCCGTCTCCGACAACACGCTTCAATATCCTTGCGCTCCGGCCGGGATCATCGCGGAGTGTGACGGAAAGATCGGAATTTTTCCTGTGGAACACTTTGACCCGTCCCGGCTCAGCGCGAACTGGCTCGTCCTCTGCTGGGAGAATCCGGCGGCCAAGATGCCGGTTCTGCTGGTATTTGAAAAACGGCCGCACTCACTGCGCGTCACAGATGGAAGTCTGCGCATCGGGCGGAAAGGCGGCGTCGGCAAGTTCGCCGCGGCAACCCTGTACGGCGCGGCTCCGCAGGACCCCGCATGGGGCAGCTGGCAGGCTGTTCCGGAAGAGGTGGCCGGACAGATTGCCGCAGTCGTTCCCCTGCTGACTTATTTTCCGCTTGAGATGGAGGAATTTTATGCCAATGACCGCGAAGGGCGGATCACGGTCTGGAACCGCGTGGTTTCGGCGGTGAAACTGGCTCCACAGGCAAGTGAATATGTCCCTTTCCCCCCGCTTTTCAGCCAGGCTTTGTCAGGAAAAAGTTCGATTGCCGGATGTGACCCGCTGGAGAAAAGCCCGCTGATGACCAAATTCGGCCCTTTCCGTTTCCGAAAGGGGAAATTGCTGAGTTACCGGCTGGAAGCTCCCGATCTGCTGGATCGCATCCCGCTGCGGCCCGACGGCGAGGAGGAGCTGATTGCCGAGTTCAATCGCGTCATCAGCGAACGCTCCATCTCCGGCGAGTGGCGGGAAAACCATCTCTCCGACCAGGCGCTCGGCCTGATGCACGGCTGGCTGCTGATGGATGAACGCAGCCGGAAAACGCTGAATGTCTTTCAGACTCCGGGACAGCTCGACCGCATTGCGGGAGGAGAAGCCTTCTACGGCCGGGCCCGCGGCGACGCAAGCTGGCTGATCCCGACATTTCATATCGAACCGGCGACCGGGAAAAGCGCATGGCTCGCCGGCTGGCGCGGTTTCCGTCACGGTTCCCCCATGAAAGGAGACATGACGGCATTCAACATGCAGTTGCTGCAGTTTCCGCTGGCGCAGGGCAAGTGGTTCGGCCGGTGGGACCTGGTGGAACGGCACTGGAACCGGCTGCGGGAGTATTACTCCGCCGTTCCGTTCTGCCAGACCTGGCGCGCCCCCGGCATGAACTGTACGAATACGGGCATCATCCTCTCCAGCGATATGTACGGGGACGGATTCCGGTGCTACTCCATCATGTACCGTCTGGCGCAGGCGATGAAAGATGAGGAACTGGAGGACAACGCGCTCTATTTTGCCGCCAAGCAGACCGCTTCGACAACCGCGCTTCTCAATCCCAATATTCCGGTTGTTGCACGGCATCTGCACAACACCGGCGGGAAAGAGTGGCCGGACGGCGACGGCGGCTGGCATTTCGGAGTGGACAACCGGGGAATTTTCACGCTGGACTGGGAACCGGAAAATCCCAATGCGTGGAATGCGCCCTGGCAGCTGGCCGGATGCGTCAGCTATGACCACCCGTTCTTCGGCATGCTGACGCGTTTCCTGCCGGAAAGCACGCTGGCGATCCTGAACGAGCAGAAGCGGCGCGTGCCCGGCTTCTTCCAGCCGGATTATCTGGTGTCGCCCGCTTACGGCGCCCGCATCTGCAATGCGCACAATTCTTTGAAGCTCATGGCGTTTCTGCACGCTCCGAAAGCGGAGGTACGCGAGCTGTACCGTACTTTCGCCGTGGATTATCTCGCCGATGAAGGCCCGGCTTCCGTCCCTGCCGAAGCATGGAAAAAATATCACGGCGGCAGTCACTTCTGGGATTGGCCGCTGCGGGTGAATTCACTCCCACACATCATCGCGCAGAATGATCCGGTCTGGATCGGGGATTTCGGCAGGATGCGGCTCTATCAGGGCTCCTACGACCGGGGAACGCGCACGGCACGAATTGAGCTCGGAGCGGAAACCGATGACACGCTGGTGATCGTTTCACAGGTGAAACCGGATGCCGTTTCGGTCAATCAGAATCCGGCGAAGTTTACCGCCGGCGCATGGGGATGCGACTATTCCATTCCGATTCCCAAAGGCGCGGCGGTTGTCCGCGTCGAACTGCCGGAACTGCCGGAACCGTCTCCTTTCAGTGGAACGATTCAGCCGACAATTGCGCTGTCTTCCGCACCGGCTCCGGCCGGAAAGCCCGCCGTTCAGATACCGGCACGGCGGTTCAAAGTCGGCAGGTGCGTGCAGGTTGACCTGACGAATGCGGTCAACCAGCCGTTGAACGATTCTCTGCCGGATGCCCGGCAGGACCGCTGGAAATTCCCGGCGGCGGACAATCCGGTGCAGATCTGCGGAGTTCCTTTCACGTTCAATGCCAAAGGGCTTGTCATGCTTCGCGGGCATGAGAGACCGCAGAAGCCGCAATCGGTCCGGATTCCGGTTCCCGGAGACGGTTCGTTTCGGCGTATCTTCTTCCTGCACGGAAGCTGTTACAGCCGGAACGGTCGGGTACTGACCTACCGTCTGCATTTCACGGACGGACAGATGCGGGATATTGAGGTTTTCAACCGTGCGCAAATCGGCGAATGGAAAGCCAAGCCGGGAAGCGATTCTCTGGAATATCTTCCGGCGGCACCGGCAAGCGGACTGTTTAAAGCTGCGGCTCCGGGACAATGGGGCGAAGGAGTCGGCGGATATGTTTTCGCCTGGGAGAACAATGTCCGGGCCAGAGGCATGACGGCGCAGGGCGTCGATCAGCAGGGAACCGCCCGGCTGGAATCCATTGAGGCGATTTCCGCGGGTGGAGGTGTTCCGCTCATTCTTGCCGTCACATTGGAGAAATGATCTTATGGACTTTCAGACACCGTGGTTCGATTTCCGGCTCACCGGCCTGGCGGACGGATGGACGTGCGATTACACATGCCGCCGGGAAGCGGAGGAAATCTGTATTGCCGGATTCCACTTCCGCAACGTTCAGCCCGGCAGGCTTCCCGCCTGCCGTTTGGAGTTCCGGGTCCCGTGGCGGGACATGCAGATCAAGTGGATGCCCCGCAGGAACATGGCCGACTGCCACCATTTTTTACCCGGCTGGTGGAACGGCGGAAAATTTCCGTATGCCGTCACCCACAATCAGCTGCTTTACGTATTTTCGAACGAAGCCGGCCAGAACCGCCTGGCGTTCGCATGTTCCGAGTGTTGCCGGGCGGTACTGGCGACCTGCGGAGTGTCGGGAGAATATATCGAGTGTGAACTTTTCTTCAATACGACCGCTTCCGACCCGGCTGCCGAATTTTCCTTTGAAGTGAAAATCGACCGCCGGAAACTGGCATACGATTGCGTGCTCGCCGATCTGGCAGAGTGGCAGACCCGGCAGTATGCTCCGGCACCGGTCCCGGAATCGGCCTTCCTTCCGGTCTACTCCACCTGGTATCAGTTTCAGAAGGAGGTTTCTCAGGCCGAACTGGAAAAGGAACTTCCGGAAGCGGCGGCCGCCGGTTTGAAAAACATCATCATCGACGACGGCTGGCAATGCGCCGGGAACGGCGGCGGCGATGATATGTCCGCTACGGGGGAATGGCTGCCGGAACCGCGGAAATTTCCCGATCTTGCAGCTTTTTCAAAACGCTGCGGGGAGTATGGCGTCGGATGCCTTCTCTGGGTCGGTCTGCCGTTTGTCGGGAAAAAATGCGCCGCCGTTTACGAGAAATTCCGGGGAAAGTACCTGCTCGAAAACGATTCGTTTGCCATTCTCGATCCGCGTTTCCCGGAAGTCCGGCGGCACCTCGTCGGAATCTGCCGGAGGCTGGTGTCGGATTACGGGCTGGCGGGCCTGAAACTGGATTTCATCGATCAGGTCCACCTGCTGGGCAGGAAAGATCCGATGGGGGAAGAAGATGCCGCCGGACGGGATTTCCGTTCTCTGGAAATGGCGCTTGACCGGTTGCTTGATGAGATCCATTTGGAATTGTGCAGCCTCCGGAAGAACGTGCTGATCGAGTTCCGGCAGTTTTACAGCGGGCCGTCCATCCGGCAGTATTGCAACATCCTCCGGGCGCAGGATTGCCCCGGCGATGAATTTCAGAACCGCATGCGCACCGTCGATCTGCGGTTGACTGCTGTTCCGACGGCGGTTCATGCCGATATGATGACGTGGCATCCCGCGGAAAAAGTTCCGGTCATTCTACGCCAGCTCCTGAATACGCTTTTCTCCGTGCCGCAGATTTCCGTCCGGCTTGCCGGCGCGCCGGAGGAAGTCCGGCGGGCGCTGACCGGTTATCTGAAATTTACGGAGGAATACCGTGAACTTCTGCTGAAAGGCTGTTTAAGCGCTTCGCATCCGGAGCATTGCTATCCTGTGGTGTCAAGCACGCTCGGCGATGAAATGCTGATCGCCGTTTATGCGGACGGGCAGGTGATCGAGCCGCCGTGCGGCCTCGGGTGCGTGGTCGTCGTCAATGCAAGCTGGCGGGACGGTATTTTCCTGCGGCTGCAATCCAGTGTGGCGGTGAAAATTTTCGACATATTCGGGTCCCCCCTCCGGGAAGAAACGTTTTCACCGGGAATACGGGAAATCGCCGTCCCCTCGACCGGTTACGCATTGCTCACGCCGGACGGCGCCGACCGGCATTTCATTTCTGAACGCTGAAAGGGGAAAATGATGTCATATATTCCAATTGCCGCCTCGCCGGAGTATTCCACCGTCACACTTCAGGTCGGCTTGAAGGAGAGATTGCGCTGTCTCCATATTTCGGATACCCATCTGCTCTTTTCCGACGGCCGTGACTGCCGGGCAAAATACGATGTGGCGCTTCGGCGCTGGGGAGAATACGTTTACGCCAATGTCGGGCGCAACGTCACTTATTTTCTGGATGCGCTCCTTTACGCGAAACGGAACGGTCTCCTGCTGCTCCATACCGGGGATCTGATCGACTTCTATTCTCCCGCCAATCTTGAGGCGGCGGAACGGCTTCTGGAGCTGGCCGGAGTGAACTGTTTCCTGTGTGCGGGGAATCACGAATACACCAATTATTCCGGCCAGCATCCGGAGAGCCCGGAGGAGCAGGAGGAAGCACGCAGGGAAGTTCCGAAAATTTTTGCCGACAGACTCGATTTTGCTTCCAGAATCATCGGCGGAGTCAACTTTATCGCCATTGACAACAGCTCGGGATTTTTCCCGGAGGAATCATTCGACTTCTTTAATGCGGAAGCCGCCAGGGGGCTGCCGATGATTCTGCTGATTCACATTCCGATCTATACGCCCGGAGTGCTTGCGATGCTTCGGGATGAGGAAAACGTCAGGGATTTCAGCTTGTGCGCCATCCCGGAGAATCTTCCGAGTGCCGGTTGCAGATACGCTCCGACGGATGCCGTGACACTGAAATTTGTCCGGCGGTTGAAAAGCGAACCTTTGCTGAAAGCGGTACTGGCGGGACACGTCCACGCTCATCGCAACCAGATGGATGAACTTGCTGCGAATCTTCCCCAGCTTGTGGCGGGCGGAGGATATTATGGCTGCGGTACGATCATTGAAATCAGTTGACCTGCCATCATTACAAGCAATCCTGTATGATATACCAATAGATTATAAAGCAGTGATGAATGCAGATCCTTGACGCTGATCGCCCGGCGGCCTGTCCGGCTTTTTCGTCGTTTTGATTCCGAGCCCTTCCAGAAAGCGTTTGATCCGGTAAGAAACCAGAGAAGCATCGTGCAGATACATTTCGGCATGTACCGGAAATACATATCCTCCTCGTCACGGAAGAGTTTTCAGATAATTCTCCAAAGCCGACAGAATCGGAATCGCCATATCGACACCGGTTTTGCGGCGCTTGCGGAAGATCATCCGGGTTGCCCATGAAATTTCATCCCATTTGAAAGTACAGATGTCACCTTCAGTTAAATCGGTCACGGCGGCAACCAGAAACAGCGGACGGCAGAACTCCGAAAGTTCGTCATCCCGGAAGATCGCATGAATGGTCTTGCCGACCAGTTTGTATTCTTGCCTGTAACCGGCGCGGATGATTCCATCGTTACGCTGGGCCTGAAATGTGACATCTTTGACTGATCAGGTAAGCAACATAACTTTTGCAATGGCATTTCCGAACCGCCGTCATGGCGGTGATCTCCGGATAAGTCGCTTTCATAAATGCCAGAAAATCATTCCTGAAGCGCAATTTCAGCCTGACGATATGTTCCGACGATATCCGCTTCGATGGTTTCTTCCGTGAAAGTACAACGGTGTTCTTAGAAACGGAAACGGTAGCGATACTTCTTTCCCACGCAGTTGAACAGAGATTCCCTCTCTGAACCATCATGATTTCTGATGAATTGACACAGGAGGCTATGTCGAAGTACTTCTTCGCAACCGAGCACAAAATCGTGTGCAGAACTGTCCGAAAATTTGCAAAGCCTTAATTTAAAAGATAAAATAGCTCAGGTAGCTAGATGTGCTTTCCTTCAAATATAAACTCACATTTTCTCGGATGGCCCAAAAATTGATTTTAAAATAATTTTCTTTAAAATTACGTGCGGTGCAATTCTGATCTTTCTGAAAATCAATCCAGTATTAGTTTTCTGAAAATCTCATTTGGGTTGAAATCATCGTTCTATAATGCTATTTTACAGTCATTGACAAATCTGATATTATATTGTATCGGACTGCCAATCAATTTACTAACCGCAAAACGGTACCTGCTTCCACAGAAAGTAATATTTGCCCAAGTATATAGCTTTACCAAGCAGCATGGATAAATATTCCAAGGAATAAAACAGATGTATAGAAATATGATTCAATATTTAACGGAAAATTCTTTCTTGGTTTTCTGTACTTTCACTGGGGCAAGTATTGCTATATATTTATTTTCTCGATTAGCATATAAGAATAGAATACAGCAATGGCTAATGCATAAATGTTACTGGAAGAAGAATTCACAGAACATTGATGAAACACCATATCACAATTTGGCTCCAGTGGATTATTATGAAAAAATCGAACCATATGAAGAAATGTTATTATCGGCATTATACGATCCTAATGTGAAAAACATTGCAATCGCGGGTGCATACGGTTCTGGAAAAAGTTCAATTATAAAAACTTTTTTGAAGAGGAACCCTTACTACAGAAGTAAGACTGTTAACATTTCGCTTGCTTCATTTTGTGTCGATAATGAACATGATATGGGTGGGAATGAAAATCGAGATAACAGTAATATTTTGCAAAGACAATTAGAACTAAGTATTCTTCAGCAGTTAATTTACCATACGCCACCAAACGAAATTCCATATTCTCGCTTTCGTCGGATATGGAATATTGCCAAACGCACTATTGTGTTTAATGTACTCGCTGGATGTATTGTGCTGATGGGTGGGCTATCTTTCATCAACTCAGATTTATATAGTGCATATGTCTCCAACTATAACTTACTTTGGCCAGTTCTTTCCATTCAAATAATTTCTTTCATTTTAATTATTATTTTTATAAGTTGGATTGTTCGGTTTTGTAGTAGATTGAGCTGGCTCAAAATAAATATTCCGAATGTTGAGCTTGAAATATCCCAAGCGGATGCATCCTCTATCTTAAATCGGCATATGGATGAAATCATTTATTATTTTGAATCGGGTGCGTTTGATACTGTTATTTTTGAAGATCTTGATCGGTTTGATAGTGTTCTGATCTTTCAAAAACTGCGTGAAATAAATTTGATTTTAAACAATGCCAGACAGATCGGACATCGTATCGTTTTCATTTATGCATTGCGTGATGATGTTTTTAAAGATGAAAGTAGGACGAAGTTTTTTGATTATATGATCCCTGTAGTTCCTATTGTAAATATTTCAAATTCAGGAGATAAGTTAATTGATTTTTTTGTGCGGTATAAAGAAATATCTCCAATTCCTTCAAAGGATTTTTTATCGGAAGTTTCGATTTTCATTGATTCAATGCGTTTATTGGTTGGGATTTGTAATGAGTATGTTCTTTACCATAAAGTATTAAATGATGGAAAATTAATTCCTGAAAAACTTTTTGGAATGATTGTTTATAAAAATCTCTACCCTGATGATTTTGTTTTATTACACAACAATTCAGGTATCCTTGCGAGTATACTTTCAGAAAAATCTGCATATATAAAGGAAAAAGATACATGCTTGAGTAAAGAGCTGACTGATCTAAATAATAAACTTGCTTTAGCAGAACAAACATGGATAAAGAATAAAACTGAACTGCGATTACTTTATTTATCTTTTATTGCAAATGAATATGCGGATCAATGCATTGAGATATCATTAGATAATCGATATCCTCTTTGGAATTGTACTGAAGATAGCTTGTGGCAACAGTTATATTCAGCCAAGCCACTATATCTCCATCTTTATTCACGCTATAGAAATCAAGATGAGAATATTGCTTTTTCTGAAATAGAGGATAAAAATGGAAAATATTCCGAAAGAGAAAAAATAATTGAACGTACTCACGAGCAAAATAAAAAGGAAATAGAGAATAGGATTGTTGAACTCAAAAAACAAAAGGCAAAGCTAAAAACAATAACGGTAGCTGAATTGATTTCGAATCAAGCTATTCCACTGAAGCAAGAGAATTCCAAACTGAAATCGCTGATTGGTTTTCTCCTTGGGAATGGATATATTGATGAAAATTATCATACTTATATTTCTTTTTTTCATGAAGGAAGCCTCACTTCTGTAGACAATGAATTTGTGATGTCTGTTATTGGTAAAAATCCAGTTTCATGGAATTACCAGTTGGCAAACACAAAGAATATAATAGATCGATTGCAAATCCAGTACTTTGATAAATCATACATTTTAAATTTTGATTTGCTAACAAAATTATTAATTACAGATAATGATAAATGGGTTGAAAAGCGTAATGCCATGATCCAATTGTTAGCCAAGCTGGATATGGAAAGCAGGAAATTTATTGATGCCTATATTGATCACCCTAACTCCAGGCCTGAAAAACTTTTTGGAATAATTACCAGAAGCCGACAAGATTTTTGGGAGATTATTGAAGCGCAAGCCGATCTGCCGTTCTCAAGAAAAGATAAATATCTTGCAATTTTATTTGATGGTTGCCATGACCAGTTACAAGCATTAAATAAAACCGGTTCGTTAAAAACATATTTTACTCAAATGGATCATGTTTTTAGTTTTATTGATGTTCATAATAATCCAGATGCTTGCATAAACGCGATTGAAAAATTAGAGATTCAATTTGAAAACCTTGATTTACCGGAAACGCAAAGTGCATTGCGTGTTTTTGATTATATCTATAGAACCAATGCATATGCATTGAATACTCAAGTCTTAAAAGTTGTATTGCAAGTAAAAATGGGAAAAGAATTTAACTCTATAGATTTTCAAGAAGCAAATTATTCCTATGTCAAAAAATCAATGTTGCCAGAATTACTTGATTATATCGATAATAATTGGCCTGAATATTTTAATAATGTCATTTTAGGGAATTGTAAGCAAAGTGATGATCAATCTATTATAACGACCATTCTGAATAACTCTAATATATCTCTTGAGATAAGAATTTTATACCTATCATGCCAAAAGACTCCTCTGGCAGATTTGCATCTAATATCTGAAAATGAGGTAAAAAATGCAATTATCAAAAACAACTTAATGAAAAGCAACTGGCATAATATTTTTTCATATTTTATCAGCAGTACTCTGGAGTTAACTTCAGAGATGTCTGCTTATTTAAATCGCATTGATGTTTATTCTGTATTAGGAGAGGAACAATTGATTTATCAAGGGGATATCTTAACAGAAAAAAATGCTGAAAAGATATTCCCCATTATAATGAAAGCAGATACGATTTCTGAAAATGCAGTCCAAGAACTCCAAAAAGCTAGTTCATTTAGATGGAGAACATTTGGTCTGGGAGTCTTGCCTGCCAAAAGGATTGAAACCCTACTACTCAGAAATAATTTCTCACTATCTCGAGAGAATTATACTGAACTAAAAGCAAAGTTGCCGAATAGCCAAATCAGACTTGTGGAACAAAATGCCTCAAGTTTTTTATCCGTGTATCCCTCATTGCCTATTGAGAAAAATGACTGGAGTTTGATACTGAAATCTCGATTGAAAGATGAAATAAAAGAAGAGATCATTAAACGTGAATACGAGCAATTATTGCCTATTCATTCGTGCATTGTAGCAATACGCCCTATTGTGGAAAATTCCTATCGAAAGCATTGGCATGTCGATATAATAGTGGCTTGTCTTCCTTTTATGACAAATGACATTGCATTAAAAATAGGCCTTTTTCATTTAAAAACAAGAAATTTTGACAAGTCAGAAAGCAGAAAAATTATTAAATCTTTACCGCTGCCATATTGTAAATTGGCTCAACCGAGTGCGAAACCTTGCCTGCCCAATGATTCTTGCTCAAAATTTTTACTAAAATATATTGAAGATTGGGATATTATAAGCACTGTAAATGATACAGATAAGAAGACAATAAAAGTAACGATGAGAACAAAAAAGCAGTTTGATTTGTTAAAGTAAAGATAATAAAAATATTTCAGAGGAATGGCACCTCCTGCAAGAAGTAATTCTTGTGCAAAATTTGTGCAAAATAACCTTGAAATGTTATGGCGAATCATCTATATTTACAATAAATCACAGGGATGCTGTTTGAGCTCGCTTTGATGGATTTGTTGCGGGATTGTTCAGGCTCATAACCTGAAGGTCAATGGTTCGATTCCATTCCCCGCTACCATTTTTTCAGCTCAGAAATGCCGAGAGAGCAACTGAAAAATGGCAAAGTCACAGGGGCGGCACTTTTCTTCATTATCCACCGGATACAAAACGCCATCCTGTTCGATGTGCAGATCTATTCCCGCCTGGTCGAACTCCCGACAGAAACAGAATGCCGGACGCTTTCTCGAATTCCAATCGCTTTTCAGGATTTCCGCGGAATACATGTTTCAATAAGCTGATGTTTTTCAGAAAGCCGTTTTGCTAATTCAGACAACCGGCAGACTTGCCGAACAGTACTTTCCGCTCTTATCGAAAAGCTCTTCCGGATTACGGTGAATGTGCTCGCCGCTGACCCGGGAGTGCGGGCTGATTCCTGCGACAAGCTTGCAGTTCACCTCAGTCAGGAATGAGTTTGCCCGAGAGGCTTTTGATTGTCCGGATGAAGCTGAATGCCTGGAATGATGTTGAGATTTTTCTTCAAATCAATGGGCAAGGCTCGAACCGGAGATATATCGCATGGGATTGCGCCAATCATTGCAGGAATAAATGCCGGAGTGAATGGCGTGTTGCATTTCTTCCAACAGTTTGCGCATCATTTGCGTATGGTCACGCATCATGGAATCAAGTTGTAACGAGCTTCCCTCCATAAATTTTATGCGATCAACGGTTAGGATCCGATAATCCTTTCCGGGAAGATATCCCCGGTCAAACATTGTTCCGATCAATCTGGAGGAGAGAAGCCGGGTTGAGGTGAAGTAGAGCTTTCCCGGCATCAGCTCGTTTTCAAATCCGATTTCCTCTGTTCCGAATGCTTTGCGGTAGGGCAGGAGAATATCTTTTTCAACTGCAACCTGAAATTGCCTGCAGCCGGAATGAAAACCGAGATATTTCAAACGGTTCTGCTCCGATTCCTGAAAACCGAGATAAGTTACAGGCATATTTTGACCGGCAAGAATTTTTGCCGCCAGCATGCAGGAGTGGAAGTGATCAATTCCGACAGCCGGAAAGATTCCGGGCAACGGCGAATAGTCCCAGAAAATCAGCGGAATTCCCTGTATTTTCAATTCAATAAATGCCGGAAGCAGCTCCCGTACAAAGTGGGGATAGCAGAAGATACCCTCAAACTCCTCATGAATCAATTGCAGAATCAATTCATTCTGTTTTGATGACTCTTCCGGCATATTGAATATTGTGATGTTCTGTGCATATTCCGGCGCGAGATTGAAAAGCAGCCCTACATAGAAGTCCTCGGAAGCGCAATTGGATTCATTCCGCTCCCAGCACAATGCGATTTTGTAGAGCTTTTCCGCGGCAGGTTTCCCCTGGCGCACAAAATAGCCATTGCCGCGAAAGCATTCAAGCAGGCCGCTTTCGACCAGCTGCTGAAGCTTCTTGTGAATCTGACTTTGGGGAACGTGGAATTCCGCTGCCAGCTTCCGTTCGCTTGGAAGACGCTTTCCAGCGGGATAATGTCCCTGTTCAATTTTTTCCTGCAGTATTTCCAGCATAGTATTTCCTGAAAGCAGACTTTCTCGTTCTTTCATATTATATCATTACTCTTCTACTTGTCAATAACTGATACATCAATTTATTTTTTGATTTTTTTATGTGTACCTCTTGACAAAGAAGATATTTTTTGGTATAATTGTTTTAAATACAAAAATCAGTTTTTAATATATAAAATCAATTTTGAAAAGGGAAAGGTGATATGAAACTATCGGTTTTTACAGATGAAACAGGTCTCGACTTGGAAAAAGCGATTCCGCTGATCAGAAAATGGGGATTGAACTATGTGGATCTGCGCAGCAGAATTTTTCAACGCCCGATAGAAAAGCTCACGGACGAACGACTTGCGGATGTGAAAAAACTGCTTGATGCCAATGGCCTGAAGGCAGCCTGCATTCAATCGTCTCTGGGGAAGGTGCATTTGCCTGACAAAGAGCGCCTGAAGGAAGAAAACGAGAAGCTGGATCGAATCATTGCCGCATCGCAAATTCTGGAGTGCAACCTGATTCGTTCCTTCTTTTTCTGGCAGCCGCCGGACGGGCAGGAGAAAGCCGGAATTGGCGAACTGGCGGTTCGTCCGGATGTACTGGCGCAGGTAATGGAACTTTTTCTGCCTTTTGCGGAAAAAGCCAAAAAGGCCGGATTGCTTTTCGCATTTGAAAATTGCGGCTGTACCAAGGAAGAGTGTTTCAGGATGATTGAGGCGCTGGATGTCCCCGGCTGGGGATTCGCCTGGGACCCGAAAAACAGCTGGATGCATGATAAGGCGGAGCGGGAAAATGATTTGGATGCATATTGCAGAAAAATAGCGGAACGAACCAACTGCGTACATGTGAAATCGACCGGCAGTATCTGGTTT